>Ga0207421_10000050_pt1 | contig 122331 bp, 94 predicted proteins | sample SodLakKL_010_SED_4_FD_187542 | JGI IMG/M metagenome (GOLD analysis project Ga0207421, IMG submission 187542) | Alkaline sediment microbial communities from Lake Tanatar, Kulunda Steppe, Russia - 8KL_010_SED (SPAdes) (version 2) | ecosystem: Environmental > Aquatic > Non-marine Saline and... | reverse complement strand
AAATGCAACAATAATCCAACGAATATTACAAGATAAAACAGCATTATATCCCTATACTCTTATTTTTAAATATCTGTAATGATATAATACCCGAGGCCAAAAATAAAAAATGCCTTGCGCCACAGTATTTCGCTGCAACACAAGGCATTGGATTGGAGTACGCCCGGGAGGATTCGAACCCCCAACCTTCTGATCCGAAGTCAGACGCTCTATCCGATTGAGCTACGGGCGCAGGTTACGCTTTCATATCACCACATTCATTCTCTGTACGCCCGGGAGGACTCGAACCCCCAGCCTTTAGGACCGGAACCTAACGCTCTGTCCGGTTGAGCTACGGGCGCGTCAGAAAAACAGTCTTAAATATACAACTTTTACTACGCACCTGCACGCTAATTATTTGTTCTGCTGTTCTCAGAGTTCAGTGAGAAATGGTAACTTTGGAGTCCGGTCACGATCTTAATTCGATGATCGCGATCGTCCCGGGATGATCAATCCCGGCAAGCCGGAAAATCACAACCCGGCCAATTTGTGTCATCCATTATACAACCGTCCATGCCCAGTTTTGCCGACATCGCATTTCCGACAGCCGTGAGGCGCTGTTTCACGTATCGCATTCCCGATCAGCTTAAGTGCGGCATGGATGACAGCAGCGAAATTTCCGTTTCCGCCGGTTCGGTACGTCCCGGCATGCGCGTCTGGGTCCCGCTGAAAAACCAGATGGCCATAGGGATGGTTGTCCGCACGCATCAGGAAACGCCGGATTTTGAAACCAAAGACATTATCCGGACGCTGGATTCCCGGCCTGTCCTGTCTGATGAGCTTCTTAAACTTGCCGAATGGGTGCACCGGTTCTACTATTCCAGTCTGGGTGAAGCCATTCAGGCTGCGCTTCCCGCCGGCATGAATTTTATTGCAGAACCGCGGGTGCGGATGGCGCCGAATGTTCACAAACCGCCCTCCAGGGGCATCGAACGCGAAATATTTGACTTCCTGAACGACCTGTCCGGAGATACCGATATTTCGTTGAACGAAATATCGCGCCAGTGGCAAAAAAAGGGCGAGCGCGCCATCGACCGTCTTGCCAAAAAAGGACTGATCGAAATCTGGCAGATACCCAAAGTACGCATGAAGCCGCAAATGGAGACGGTCTGGTCTTGGAAAGTGGCTCCGGAAGAAATAAAGGAGCTGGAATCATCCAGTCCGCCAAAGTGGATCAGGGGGCTGCAAGTCCTTGCCGAACTTCCCCTTCCTGCCACACGCGTCGAAATCCTCGCTCAGCCCGGAATAACCCCGTATGTGTGGAAGCGGATCCGTGATTCCGGTTATGTAACATCAAAGGAAGTTCCGTCCGATCAGGCAGCTTCGGCACTTCCCCATGAACCGGATTCCATCAGCTCATTAAATGAGGAACAGGCCTCTGTATACGAGCCGGTACGTGAAGCCATCGAGGCAGAAGAGTACAAACGCTTTCTGCTTTATGGTGTGACGGGAAGCGGAAAAACCGAAATTTACATTCACGCCCTGCGGGATACCCTTGCCCGCGGGCGCGGCGGACTCATACTGGTCCCGGAAATTGCCCTGACTCCCCAGACAGTGCGGCGTTTCTACCGGATTTTCGGTGACCAAATTGCCGTCCTGCACAGCCGCCTGAGCGAGCGCGAGCGGTTTGATGCCTGGTCGTCACTCCAGAAGGGGGAAAAGACCATCGCCATCGGTGCCCGTTCAGCCGTTTTTGCACCCGTCCGAAACCCCGGCCTCATCATCATCGATGAGGAGCACGACTCCTCCTACAAACAGGAGGATCCCGCTCCGCGATACCATGCCCGCGAAACGGCGATCATGAGAGCACGATTCAACGATGCTGTCATAATGACCGGTTCGGCCACCCCCAGCCTGGTCAGCCTGAACGCAGCAGCCACCGACAAGTGCCGCATGCTGAAACTGGAAAGCCGCCATGCACTTGCCGAACTGCCCGATGTAACCGTTCTGGATTTGAAGCAGTACCGCAGCGCCATGAGGGGCCCGCTTGCCGTTCCGTTGTTTCTTGCCGTGGAAGAGGCGCTTGCAAAAAAGGAGCAGATCATTCTGCTGCACAACCGGCGCGGTTTTTCAACCTTCATTCAATGCGAAGACTGCGGCCAGGTGCTGGAGTGCCCGCATTGCTCGGTATCCCTGACACATCACCGCTCCCGACGGCACCTGCGCTGCCATTACTGCGGATACAGCCGGCTGATGCCCCGCCAGTGCCCATCTTGCGACAGCGAATCGATCGGTGAGCTGGGAATGGGGACGCAGCGGGTAGAGGACGAACTTCGTGAAGTGCTGCCGGACGCCCGCATCCTACGCATGGACCAGGACACCACCTCCGGAAAAAACGCCCACGACAACATTCTTCAGAAGTTCGGACGGGGGGATGCGGACATCCTCATGGGAACCCAGATCGTTGCCAAGGGACTTGATTTTCCCAATGTCACCGTGGTCGGAGTGATCAACTCGGATACGGAACTTGCGTTTCCATCCTACCGGTCCGCAGAGCGGATGTACCAGCTGCTGAGCCAGGTGGCCGGACGGTCCGGGCGGGGCAGCAAGCCCGGAAAGGTTTTTCTGCAGACACTGATGCCGGATCACAGTGCCCTTCGTTTTGCCCGCAGTCACGACTTCCCCGGATTCGCACGACAGGAAATGATGAGCCGGAAAAACCTTGATTATCCGCCCTACTCACGGCTTGCAAAAGTATTCTTCCGGTCAGCTGATCCGCAAATGGTGGCGCGCGTCGCCGAAACGTTTACCGGTATTCTGGCCGGCCTGCTTCATAATGGCACTGTGATGGGGCCTTCGCCGTCCGCCATTGAGCGAATGAACAACATCTACTCCTGGGAGGCCCACATCAAACTACATCCCGAAAAGGGCGGTCAGTTTATTGAGCGGGTTTTTGACCGGGCATTTGAAGCATATGACAAAGAGAAGCCCGCTTCTTCCGGCAAGGTGCGCATCACGGTAAATGTGGATACCATGCACTGACCGGCATCTCGCTTTGCCGCCGGATGCAATGGCATTATAAAATGGATCGATTTATTAGTAATATTGCTGTTTAGTTCCGTTTCGTTATTTAAAAACGGATAAAGGAAAAAAAACAGGTATTTCCATTCCATGACAGTGCTCAAAGATACGGAAATCAACGGCCAGCGGTTCGGAGCGATCATCGAGGCCATTATTTTTGCTGCAGAAAAACCTCTGACGGCCGATGAAATTGCCCGGATTATCACCGGCACGGAGCTGGCTCCTCCCATAGGAGAGGATGAAGTCGCCGATGTGATCAATGAAATCAATTCAGAGCTGGAAGAACAGGGGCGTGCATTTACCATACAGGTAAAGGGAGGCGGGTATACCTTTGCGACGCAACCCAAATTTCATACCTGGCTCGAACATTTCCAGCATCAGAATGCCAAACGCAAGATTTCGCCCTCTGCAGTCGAAACCCTGGCAATCATTGCCTACCGGCAGCCGATCACCAAGCCCGAAATTGATCACATACGTGGTGTGGATTCCGGATATATCGTGCGCCAGCTTCTTGAAAAGCAATTGATAGAGGTCGCCGGCCGTTACGAGGGTCCCGGCAGGGCGCTGTTGTACCGGACCACTACCATTTTTTTGCAGCATTTTGGAATTAATTCAATTGATGAGCTGCCTAAGCCACGTGAAATTGAGGAAATTCTCAAGGATGATGATATGGCTGAACACAGGCAGCTTATGCTTGAACTGAAATCCGAGCTGCGGCCTCCGGAAAATGAGACGGATGAGAGTGCGTTCCCGGAAGAAGACGGTTCGCAGGATCCGCCGGAAAATGGTGACTCAGGCGATCAGGAAAATCCGGATGCAAAGGATGAGTAGCGTATCGATGCGTACTGATTATCGCCATCGTGCACATCCTGCAGAAAACAGAAATCGAATAATAATCATATTGTGAAAGAACGCAGATCAAAAAAAGAGCCCGGAAAGCGGGGAAAACCATCGCGGTCCTTCAAAAAGGGCGGTCACGACAACAGGGGCGCGCGGCAAGCCGGGTCACGGGCTGACTCCAAAAGAGCACCTTCGTCAACGAGGCCCTCTTCAATGGCACCCTCGTCGCCGTCAGGATCGTCACCGGATAAGGAGAAAATCCGGCTCAACAAATACATTGCCCATGCCGGTATTTGCTCGCGGCGGGATGCTGACACGTACATTTCCGAGGGCAAAGTAAGAGTTAACGGTGCCGTTTGCACCGAGCTGGGCAAGCAGATCAGTCCCGACGACCGCGTCACGGTTGAAGGCCAGAAAATTGAGCCCGAACCCTTTGTCTACATCGTCATGAACAAGCCCCGTGACACCATCACCACAACCAGTGATGAGAAAGGGCGCAGAACCGTCATGGATCTGGTCGAAGATGCCACGGGCATGAGATTGTATCCTGTGGGGCGGCTGGACCGGAATACTACCGGCATCATCATTCTGACAAACGATGGCGATCTTGCCAACCGGCTTATGCATCCGAGCTATAAGGTCCCCAAAGTGTATGAAGTGGAGACCAATCGTGAGCTGACGGACGACGAGTTGTCCATGCTGCGGACGGGGGTGGAGCTGGATGATGGTCCTGCCAAAGCCTTCCGTGTTTCCCGGCATCCGGAATATATCAATGTCGTTACCCTCAGGATGCATGAAGGTCGCAACAGAATGGTGCGCAGAATGATAGAATCCCTTGGCGCAGAAGTTTTGTCACTTGACCGGGTCGGATACGGTCCGATTCAGAAAAAAGGGGTGCGCACCGGCAGGTGGCGCAATCTGAAAAAAAAGGAGATCAACGAGCTGCGCAAAATGGTGAGGCTGCTGCCTCTTGAACACCTGGAGCGATCCTGACGCTTAAACAAGCTCGCTTGCCTGAACCAATGAATGGCACACTGTTTTCAACAACATTTGCCGCCGGGAGTAACGGGGCCACCGGCAAATCCCTTGCTGCTGCCATAATCCTGTCAGTCTGCCTGTCACTTTCTGTCCGGGCTTCCGCGGAACCAGGCCGCGGGGTGTCATCAGGCGCCGGAACTACCGGATCCCTGCTCCTTGATGATGCGTTTATCTCAGATGCCCGCCAAGCAATCGACTCTTTGTACAACCGCCGCTTCGACGCTTCCATGGCGCTGCTCTCATCATGGAAGGAGCGGTATCCCGATCATCCCGTCTGGCCAATGTGGGAAGCAATGGATGCCTGGTGGCCGGTGCTGATTGATCTTGAAAACAAATCACATGACGACGACTTTTTTGATGCTGCCCAGAAGGTTGTAGATTATTGTGATACGCTTCTGGATGAGGATGAAGATTATCTGGATGCGCGGATTGTCCGGTCGGTTATGTATGGCCAGATTGCCCGGTATTATTCTAATCGCGAACGCTGGTACCGCAGCTTCCGGAACGGCAGAAGGGCACTGAGGGACTTTTTCCACATCGAAGAAACCCATCCGGATATCCCGGATCTGAACTTCGGGATCGGCATGTACCGTTATTTTTCTGCTTTCCTCGTCGAGGAATATTCACTGGCAAGGGCACTGCGATGGATGCTGCCAAGCGGCGACCGGGAGGAGGGGCTGCAAATGCTCGAAAAGGCATCACAAAACAGCATATTCCTCGGGCCTGAGGCTATTTTTTTTCTTGGCCACATCAATCTGCACTTTGAAGACAAGCCTGACACCGCACTGAGCTATCTTGAACATCTTTATGAGCAGTATCCCCGAAACACTTACTACCGCCGGCTTTATGTGCGCTCTCTTTTCCGGACCAATATGAAGGATGATGCTCTTGAAGCCATCCGGGAAAGCCTGGCATTTGCCGGGGATGTTCAAAACAGTGAAATGAGTGTGCTCCGAGAAGAAATGTATTTGACCAGAGGCAGAATACACTATTATTATTTTGACTATGCTGCAGCGGAGGAAGACCTCAAGAAGGCACTGGCTGAATCGGAGAAGCTGCAGCCATTTGCTAAACGCGGCAATCTTCTGACGGCCCTGTACTATCTCGGGGAGCTGGCAGTGCGGTCCGGTGACCGGGAAATGGCCCGGTTCTATTTCAGCCGGGCAGCGACTCCCGATACCGGTCACATGCATTCCAAAGAGTCGCGCAAGGCATTGAACAGATACAATTTAAAATAGATTTCCTATACCTCATGACAGAACCGCATCTTCTGGAAAAAGTACTGCCGGCCGAAGCCCCGCCGCTCAAGGTCATCCGCAGAAAACATCAGCGGACGATCAGAATCCGGATTAAAGATGACGGCATTTTGGTTTCCGCTCCATCCGGCGTGCCTTTTTCCAGAGTTGCTGACTTTGTGCGGAATAAATCTGACTGGATTAAAAAGGTTTGCAGAAAGAACCGGCAAAAGTCAGACCATCTTGCCAAACTGAAGGAAGCAGCCAGGGGCACTTTGCTGCTTCGGGGAGAGCGGAAGCCGGTCAACCCGTTTCCGGTCCGCAATCTTCGCAAACCCTCACTGGTCGAACATGACCGGGCGGTGGTTTACCAATACCCGGCTGCGGCGGCATCATCTGATCTTCTTTATCCCGACTCCGATACGGTGTTTGCATTTTATCGCAAACTGGCCAGGAATGAATTGCAGGAGGCATTTTACCGGCATGCGGACCTTCTGCCATTCCGGCCTGGCGGACTCACCATCCGAAATCAAAAAACCAAGTGGGGCAGCTGCTCATCCCGTGGCACCATTTCACTCAACTGGCGCCTGATCAAATGTCCCGCTACTATCCGTGACTATATCATTATCCATGAGCTATGCCACTTGAAGCACTTTAATCACAGCAAAGCCTTCTGGAAAACTGTCAGGGATTATTATCCCGGTGTTGATCAGGCCAAATCATGGATCCGGGAGCACTCGGACATCATCTTCAATGATATATAGGGACTTCCTGGCGGGTCCGATAACCGATGCCGGAGTTTCAACCGGTACAGGTACAGGGTCATTTTGAGGGTCCGGTCCCGTTGACAATGGAACCTGACGGCCTGGACCGCTTTCTTTTCTTTCTACCCTTGATGCTGTTGTTCATCAGCTCGATGCCATTCCCGGGATCATCAATTTTCAAGGTAATCAGCCTGGCAGGCGGCATGTTCAGAAATACGATTTTCTCATCGTATGTATAGTTTTTCACCAGCTGCTTTTCGAAACGGTTGCGGAAATGGTTGAAGTTCACATACTTATAATAGATGATATAGGAATCCGGCTTGCATAGTTCCAGCTTGTGCTCCCACAAATCACGGGTAATGCGCTTGGGTATTCTTTCATATGGAAGACTGGAAACGACAAAGTCATACCGGTTGTCGGTTGTGAACTTCAGGAAATCCTTGTGGTGAAGTGAAACCCGGCTGTTAACCCGAAACTTTCTGCGAAGAATCTTAAAGAAATAATCATTCAGCTCAACGGCATCAAATGAGTCTTCCTTTTTTAAATGCGGAAGTATATGCTCTGTGAATGTGCCGGTTCCGGGACCGAGTTCAAGAACGGATACGGGATCACGTCCAGGAATGCGCAGATTTTCCACCACCATTTTTACCGCATCCCTGGCCAGATACCGCGAACTGGGCATAACTGCTCCGGTTTTTTTCCAGTCCCGGATAAAATGTAAAATATGTTGATGTAACAATTATTTCTCAGCGTTTATTCTGCAGCCGGTCAGTGTATAATAAAGCAATGACCATTTATGACATGTACGACTATTCATACCACTTGCCAGCCATGTATAATAACAAAAACAGCAATCACCTGCACATTTCCATCCGCACCTGTTTTTTTAAAATCATTTTGAATTTGGTTATTTTAGAGTTTTCCCAAAATTATTGTACAACGCCATGACCAAATCCGAAAAAAAGGAACGATTCGATTTTGAACAGGCTTTAGAGAGATTATCCGAGGTGCTTAAAGAACTGGAGTCTGACGATGTACCCCTGGATAAGGCCATTGCTCTGTACGAAGAAGGTATGAAGTTGTCAAAGCTGTGTTCCGGCAAACTTGAGGAAGCCGAGCTTCGCATAGAGCAGGTCGCTAACAACCAAAAAAAACAGCATGAATAATTACAAGGCGGTTCCGGGTCCACTCCTTTCCACCATCAACAGCCCTGATGATCTGAAAAAAGTATCAGCAGACCAGCTCCCCCAGGTCTGTCAGGAACTTCGTGATTTCATTATTGACACTGTTTCTGTTCATGGTGGTCATTTTGGCGCAAGTCTTGGCGTAGTTGAACTGACTACAGCTCTTCATTATGTGTATGATACCCCGGAAGACCAGCTCGTCTGGGATGTGGGCCATCAGGCATACGGTCATAAAATTCTGACCGGGCGCCGTGATGATTTTCATACAAACCGAAAATACCTCGGATTGTCCGGTTTTCCGAAGCGAACCGAAAGCCCCTACGATACTTTTGGTGTCGGCCATTCCAGTACCTCAATATCAGCCGGACTGGGCATGTCCGTTGCCCGCGACCTGCTGCAAAAGAATAATGAGGTTGTGGCAGTGATCGGTGACGGCGCAATGACGGCCGGAATGGCATTTGAGGCCATGAACAACGCCGGGGTTCAAAACAGCGATCTTCTTGTCATCCTGAATGACAACAGGATGTCTATCGACCCGAACGTCGGAGCACTGAACGAGTATCTCGCAGATATCACCACAACGCAGACATTCAATAAAATGCGGGATGATCTGTACAATATGCTCGGATATTTCAAGGGTGCCGGTGAAAAAATGCGCAAAATGGCATCCCGCATGGAGGCTGCATTGACAACCGCGCTCACCCCGGGTTCTCTTTTCCGCTCGCTGGGATTCAAGTATTATGGTCCGGTGGACGGTCACAACGTCAAAAACCTCGCCCGCCAGCTTCACGACCTGAAAAAAGTCAGCGGCCCGAAACTGCTGCATGTCGTTACCGTAAAGGGCAAAGGCTTTGCTCCGGCTGAAAGAGATCAGGTTAAGTGGCACGCTTCCGGAAGCCCGTTTGACAAGGTAACCGGCAATTCACTTGCGAAAAAATCCAATGACAAGCCTGTTCCGAAGTACCAGGATGTCTTTGCAGACAGTCTCATTGAACTGGCAAAGAAAAATAAACTCATCACGGGCATTACCGCTGCGATGCCAAGCGGCACCAGCATGCTGAAAATGATGGAGGAGATTCCCGATCGCGCTTTTGACGTCGGAATTGCCGAGCAGCATGCCGTCACTTTTGCTGCCGGACTTGCCACGCAGGGTTTAAAACCTTTTGTTGCGATTTATTCCACGTTTCTGCAGCGAGGGTACGATCAGGTGGTCCACGATGTCGCGATCCAGAATCTGCCCGTCGTCTTCTGCATGGACCGTGCCGGAGTTGCCGGTGCTGACGGTCCGACCCATCACGGACTGTTTGATGTCTCCTATATGCGCTGCCTGCCCAATGTGGTAGTATCTGCACCAATGGATGAGCAGGACTTGCGCAATCTGATGTATACCGCTTCCCGCTACGGGGAAGGCCCGTTTTCCATCAGGTATCCGCGTGGTGCGGCTACCGGCATGAAGGTCTCTCCCGAATTTGAATATATCACACCCGGAAAAGGAAGAACGATTGCAGAAGGAGAGGATATAGCCATACTCAGCTTCGGAACAATCGGAAACTACGCCGCGGAGGCGCTTGATGAGTTGAAGATTGCAGGCATTTCTGCCGGACTCTATGATATGCGTTTTGCCAAGCCTCTCGATACCGAACTTCTTGATGATATTTCCCGAAAGTACCGGCACATCATTACGATAGAAGATGCTGCCAGGTTCGGCGGGTTCGGCTCGGCAGTTGCGGAGTATTACTCGGACAAAGAGGATCGGCCTGTTCAGGTAATTATGGGCGTGGAAGACCGTGTGGTAGAACATGGTACCCAGAAAGAGCTGCACCGCGAACTCGGCCTGGATGCTCAGGGCATTGTTGAGCAGGCAAAATTGCTGATGGAAAAACAGACCTCGCGCCTCTGAGTACGCCGTTTTCTGACTTCCCATTCTGACTCTGACCTTGGCCGGATCTCATATCATTCTTACAAGAAAATGTAAGTAACTTTCATCTTTTGATGCTGTTTATTTTCAAAACAGACTTTGCTACCTTTCCCGTCCGAACCAATGAAAGCCCTTACATGACTGCATTCGCCGCCATGTTTTTCCGTAATTATTAATTTCAGATTATGGCATCACCGTAACCCGGCCTGTATCCGGACACACAGACACATGATTACATACGGTCACGGTATCTCGCTTCGTGACCTTCGGTTCATGAGACGTTAGAATCAAAAATTATATACACATGAAATGATCATGACCGGGCCGGTGCCCGGGCACACAGGATCATGATTAAACACGGTCATGGAATTACATCTGACTGTATAAATCCAAAATTTTAAACAGATGAACCGAAGGTCGCGAAGCGCTATGATCATGACCGGCTGAAATCCGGACACACATGAGCATGATTAAACACGGTCATGGAATTACATCTGACCATATGAATCTAAAATATTAAACAGATGAATAAAAAGCCCCGTCTATCATTTTGGCAAATCTGGAACATGAGTTTTGGTTTTCTTGGAATTCAGTTCGGATTTGCACTTCAGAATGCCAATGTCAGCCGGATTTTCGAGACTCTTGGAGCAGATGTTGAAACCATTCCCATTCTCTGGATAGCCGCACCGGTGACCGGTCTGATCGTCCAGCCTATTGTCGGATATCTCAGTGACAATACCTGGAACCGCATGGGGCGCAGACGTCCGTATTTTCTGATAGGTGCCATTTTTGCTTCTGCTGCCCTTATCATCATGCCCAACTCGCCTTTCCTGTGGGTTGCGGCCGGCATGCTCTGGATCCTGGATGCTTCCATCAACATTTCCATGGAGCCTTTCCGCGCTTTCGTCGGTGATATGCTCCCGTCCGAACAGCGCACCAAGGGATTTGCAATGCAGAGCTTTTTTATCGGTACCGGTGCTGTCATTGCATCAGGTCTTCCGTATGCCCTGACCAACTGGCTGGGTGTTTCCAATATCGCCCCGGAAGGTGTGATTCCCGACTCCGTCAAGTGGTCCTTCTACATCGGTGCCGCTGTATTTATCCTGACCATTTTGTGGACCGTGATCCGAACAAAAGAATACAGTCCCGAAGAGCTTGAGTCATTTGAGGATGCCGAGCCGCCCGAAGGATCCGACGCCTATGAAGTTCAAAAGGAAAGGGAGGAGCAGTCCCTGGCCGAGCGCGCCCAGCGGAAAAAGAGACATGGACCCCTGTTTTTCATTGCCGGAGCCCTGCTTTCTCTGCTTGTTTACTGGCAAAGCTGGGCCGAAGAGCTCTACATTGTGACATTCGGTTTTGTTGCACTTGGATTGCTGCTGATCTTAGCCTCTTTTTTTCAGGATCGCGGACGAACCGATCTCGGAGTGGTCGTTATTATGGATGACCTTTACAGCATGCCCAAAACCATGAAACAGCTTGCTGTAGTTCAGTTTTTTTCCTGGTTTGCACTCTTTTCAATGTGGATCTACACCACCTCCGGTGTCACCAGCCATCACTATGACATGAAGCTCAATCAGCCCGAAGTTGCCGCTCTTGTTTCCATGGCTGATGAGATGGAGGATTACACGGAAGCGGACTGGCACAGCCGGCTTCCACGCGTCACCCGTGACCTTGACCGGCTTCAGGAGGCCATTGATGAGGGCGAGGAAGAGGTAACCGCCACGATGCGTGTCGTCAATTTCTTTCTCGGACAGGGGCACGAAGTTGACATGAGTCCGGATATTCGGGATAAGCTGCTGCACATCCAGCAGGAATATAACACCGGCGCCGACTGGGTAGGTATCGCTTTTGCCGTGTATAATGGTTTTGCAGCTCTGATCGCCTTCGCCCTGCCTGTCATTGCCAGATTTTCCAACCGAAGGTATACCCATGCCCTTGCGCTGGTTCTTGGTGCTGTGGGACTTGTCTCCGTCTACTTTGTCCCGGATCCGACCTGGATTCTCGCTTCCATGGTGGGAGTGGGATTTGCATGGGCCAGTATTCTTGCAATGCCATATGCCATCCTTGCCGGATCACTGCCCGCCAAGAAAATGGGTATTTATATGGGGATATTTAACTTCTTTATCGTACTGCCCCAGATGCTTGCTGCTGCCATACTCGGCTTTATTGTTGCCAATGTCTTTTCCGGACAGGCCATCTTTGCACTGATGCTTGGCGCTGCGACATGGATTGTGGCCGCAATTGTCACCCTGTTTGTGGATGATGTTGACGAACCTGATGATGCCCAGGCAGCCTCCTGATCCGGAGACTTTATGCCATAAAGGCGGCAATCTCTCAGTGATTGCCGCTCACTGAGCTCTTTCAGGAAATTCTGGTGTCAAATACCCGGATTTCCTGAAAGGCGGGCTTGTATTTCTCGACAAAGGCTACGTGCAGAGGGTCGGACTGGTATCTTTGCAGAGCAGCAAGATCTTCAAATTGCGCATGCAGGCTCATAGTATAATCATTGTCTACAACGTCACGGTCTATTCCTTCCGGAGGACCGGCCCAGATTGTTTTAACCGAATCTATTTTCGACAGTTTCTCTTTAATATCTTTCTGCATCTCTTCGGCTGTGTTTTCCGGAGCATCCTTCTTCAGATAAAAAAATACTGAGTGCAATATCATTTTTTTCTTTTTTGTTTAACAGTTGATTCCGTTTTTTAACCGGACACGTATTCGTAATGGGTTTTTTACAGCGACAATATAGGCGGCCGGTTAAAAATCATTCAATAATAACAAATGCCAGATCAAAAAATTACTCTTTCAGATTTTGATTACAACCTTCCGGAGTCCCTTATTGCTCAGAAGCCTGCCGAGCCCAGGGATCATTCAAGACTGCTGGTATACCGAAGGGATGAAAAATCAATTACCGATGATTTTTTCTACAATATTGCCTCCTATCTTCCGCACGGGTCTGCGCTTGTTGTGAACAACTCCCGCGTTGAAAAATCCAGACTCCTCTTCGGAAACAGGGAGGTGTTTGTTACGCGCGTTATTGACTCTCATACAGTTGAGGCCATGATCCGCCCTGGCAAAGCTTTCAAAACCGGAAAAACGGTAACCTTGTCCGATGACACAAATCACCCGATCAGTGCCGATGTACTTGAAATCACAGAAGACGGTCTCAGAATCCTCAGGTTCAACCACCCTGTTGATGATCCGGTATTTGATCCCTGGCGCAGGACACCTTTCCCGCCATATATCAGTCCTGATGAAAATCTTTCTGAAAGATATCAAACCGTATATGCACGTGACGCCGGAAGCAAGGCTGCACCTACCGCCGGACTCCATTTCACCGACCGCACCTTTGCTGAACTGAAAAAAAAATCCATACATCAGGTTGAAATCACATTACATGTCGGGCTGGGCACCTTCGCACCCGTGAAAACGGAACAGATCTCCGATCACAAAATGCACTCCGAGTGGTATCACATTCCGAAAGGCGCTGCAGAAAAACTCAGGACTTCATCCCATATTACGGCCGTGGGTACAACCAGTGCCCGTGTTCTTGAATCCATCGCATCCGGCAGCCACGATACTACCGGAGTGACACTGCAACATGACCTTCCTTTTCGCTACTTCACAGAAACCCGGGGAGAAACAAATATATTTATTACTCCGGGCTACCAGTTCCGTGCCGTTGATGCTCTGCTGACCAACTTTCATCTGCCCAAGAGTACTTTGCTCATGATGATCGCAGCTTTTACCGGACTCCCTGAAATGCATCGCATATACAAGCACGCCATCGACAATCAATACCGGTTTTATTCCTTTGGTGATGCGATGCTGGTTCTGTAACCCTTCATCTGATTATCGAATACCGGCAATTCAATCCCTACCGGATTTGAATTACACAATTTTCCGGTCCAGTGAACGGTACTGCACGGCTTCGGCTATATGATGCGCTTTAATTTGCTCGCTTTTTTCCAGGTCTGCAATTGTCCGCGAGACCTTCAGAATCCGGTCATACGCCCTTGCTGAAAGTCCCAGATGATGCATGGCTTTTTTCAGCAGATGCGATCCCGCCTCATCAATTTTACACACCACTCTCACCAGGCGCGTGTTCATTTGTGCATTGCAAAATACATTTGACGCTTTTTTGAACCTCCTTTTCTGGCGCTCACGGGCATCAATTACCCGCTCCCTGATCGTCTCCGAACGTTCTGCAGGAGCTGTTTGCGCTACATCCTCGTAGTTCACTTTCCTGACTTCAACATGAATATCGATTCGGTCCATAAGCGGACCACTGACTCTGCTGAAATAGTTCTGTATTTGTTCAGGGCGTGCAGATCCGGGGTCATCAGGATCGTACCAGTCGCCATCCGGGGAGGGATTCATTGATGCGACCAGCATAAACCGTGACGGATAGCTGACGGTAAAACGGGAACGCGAAAGGGTCACCATTCCGTCTTCAAGCGGCTGCCTCAGTACTTCCAACGCCGTACGCCTGAACTCCGGAAGCTCATCAAGGAAGAGTACCCCGTTATGAGCCAGCGAAATTTCACCCGGTCTGGGTACCGAACCACCGCCAGCCAGTGCGGCATCAGATATGGTGTGATGTGGAGCCCGGAACGGTCTTGTGACAACAAGCGAGGTTCCGTTGGTGAGCATTCCGGCAACAGAGTTGATCCGCGTCGTTTCAAGGGACTCCTCAAGTGTAAGCGGTGGGAGAATTGTTGAAATTCTTCTGGCAATCATGGTTTTTCCGGATCCGGGCGGACCTACCATCAGAACATTATGACCACCAGCCGCTGCTACTTCTACGGACCTTTTAACATTTTCCTGCCCTTTTACGTCACAATAATCCAGTGTGCTGATATCCGGGTTTTGACCGAATAAAGCATCAACATCAACGTGAAAAGGCTCTTTTTCTGAGCGGCCTGTCAACCAGTCCGTTACTTCTGCAAGGTGCTCAAATCCGAATACATCGATTCCTTTTACCACGGCCGCTTCCCGTGCATTAACTTTCGGTACTACAATTTTGGCAAGCCCGCGTTTTCTTGCTTCTACCGTGACCGGTAATACGCCCTTTACCGGGCGCAAAGCACCGTCAAGGGCCAGTTCGCCCAGTACCAAAACATCTCTGAGCTTATCTTTGTCGATCTGAGATGACATGGCCAGCAGCCCCAGGGCTATCGGAAGGTCAAAGGAGCTGCCCTCTTTCGGCAGGTTGGCAGGAGCCAGGTTAACGGTAATCCGCCCCCTTGGCATTTCAAAGCCACTGTTCCGGATTGCAGCTTCAATCCGGTCGCGTGACTCGCTTATCGCCCTGTCAGGCAGGCCAACCAGAAAATACTGTGGCAGCCCGTTTACCGCATTTGTCTCCACATCAATCAGATGCGCATCCACTCCGAATGTAGTTGCGCAGAATGCATGCGCCAGCATGTATCTTTCCTCCGGTTTTTACGTATCAGATACCATAACAGCTGCGTCCTTACAGCGCAGGCACAAATAAGGTAAAACCAGAGCAAGCCATGAGACATGACATTGTTGAAGAAATCCGGGTTTCGGGAGCCGAACTGGTCGACAAAGTCAGAAACCTTGTACGTGAGGGAAGCATCCGGCGACTGGTCATTATAAACAACAAAGATGAAGTCGTGTTCGAATTGCCGCTTGCGCTGGGAGTTGCCGGAGTAGGCGGGGCATTTGCCCTTGCCCCGATTCTTTCATCGGTTGCGGCTTATGCTCTATTTGTGAATGATACCCGAATACTGGTCGAGCGCTCCCGGGATGCCGGCAACAGCAATCTCAACAATGGTCTTTCCTCGCATCAGGACCAGGGCAAGGCGAACACACATCATACCCGGTCTTCAGCCAGCGGCCGCGACCCATATGAAATAGATGTTGATTTTGAAGTTCTGGATTAGAATTTGCCGGTCCGCCCCGGCGGCTCCTCAGGCTTCTTCTTTCTCCTGTTCCGCCACTTCCTGTTCAGCAAGCCAGCGCTCGGCGTCAATTGCGGCCATACATCCGGTTCCTGCTGCAGTTACCGCCTGACGATAATCCTTGTCCTGTGCATCTCCGCATGCAAAAATACCCGGCATATTGGTATAGGTGCTCTTCGGTTCGGTCAGAATATAACCGGTTTCATCCATATCCAGCACGCCCTTGAACAGATCCGTGTTGGGTTTGTGACCTATGGCGAGAAATACACCGGTAACATCATCCAGAGTACTTACCTCATCTGTTTTGACATTTCTCACCTTGACACCCTCAACCACCTTATCGCCAAGAACTTCCTCAAGAACCGAGTTCCACATTACTTCCACCTTCGGATTATCAAGTGTCCGCTTCTGCATGATCTTTGAAGCCCGAAGCTCATCACGACGGTGGAGCAGTGTCACCTTGCTTGCAAATTTGGTCAGAAACTGCGCCTCTTCCATGGCCGTATCACCGCCGCCAATAATCACCACATGCTGATCCCGGAAAAAAGCCCCGTCGCACGTCGCACATGCCGACACCCCGTGCCCGCGAAGGCGCTGCTCGCTTTCCAGCCCAAGCCATTTAGCCGACGCACCTGTCGATACTATCAGCGACCTGGCATAAACTTCTGTTTTTTCATCCACCGTAACTTTATAGGGGCGCTTGTCAAAATCAATGCCGGACACGGTTCCCCAGCGGCAATCGGCGCCAAAGCGTGTCGCCTGCTTCCGGAAATCCTCCATCATCTTTGGACCGAGCACGCCATCCGGATAACCCGGATAATTTTCAACATCGGTGGTTGTTGTCAATTGACCGCCGGGTTCCGGACCTTCAAAGACCAGCGGCTTCAGATCCGCCCGGGCTGCATATAATGCCGCGGTAAGTCCGGCAGGACCGCTGCCGACGATAATCACATCCAGTGTTTTTCCTGCAATATCTTCCATAAAATAATCTCGCTTAGGTTAGTACGCTGTTTTCATATATAAAAATATAGATATATAATTGCAAAAGCAAATCATGCCGCAAAGCCTTGCTGGATCCCACCCCATGCCGGCCGCTTTCCGGGACACCGGCAATGTGCATTGGCCATACACGGCATAGCCAAAGCTATCAGGGACGATCCCCATTGGCAAAAAACTGGTCTGAGCCGGATTAATCCTGCAGGTACGGACGATTCAGGGCGTTATCCGGCTATTCGTGTGCCACTTCCCTGCTCAAAACATCTGCCGCTATGAGAACAAGAAAAGAAGCCAGCAGTCCGGCGGCAAGCTCCCCCCCGAGTCCTGTGAACAAAAATATCAGTCCCCCTGCCAGTGATCCCAGAACGGCAAAGGCCATACAGACGGTCAGCGAGGGGCCGGAAACGCCCACCAGGCCCTGGTAAATCCACCCGACCACAATCCCGATAAACACCAAAGTAACAAATGTACCCACCATAATTCGTTATATTATATGTAATTTACATGATGATGTCGTTGCCCGTCCAAGATACACATTTTTCTTTCAGTGCGGCAGTATGGCCATGAGGAAAATTATTCACATTGATATGGATGCGTTTTATGCTTCTGTTGAGCAGCGGGACGATCCATCGCTGAAGGGAAAGCCTGTTGTTGTGGGCGGTTCACCTCAGGGGCGCGGTGTTGTTGCAGCTGCCAGTTATGAGGCAAGAAAATACGGCATCCGCTCCGCCATGCCCGCAGCCCGGGCCTCCAGGCTGTATCCCGAGCTGATATTTATCCGGCCCCGCTTTGATGTTTACAAGAGTGTATCCCTGCAAATCCGGGAGATCTTTTATGAATACACCGACCTGGTCGAGCCGCTCTCTCTTGATGAAGCCTATCTGGATGTGACCGAAAATAAAGTGAATAACCCGTCGGCAACACTCATTGCAAAGGAAATAAAGAAAAAGGTCCGGGAGCGTACCGGCCTGACCGCATCTGCCGGAATCTCTATCAACAAGTTTCTGGCGAAAATCGCATCCGACCTGAAAAAACCGGACGGACTCGCCCTGATACCACCCGGGCAGGCACTGGACTTTATTTCGGATCTGCCCATCGGGAAATTTCACGGAATCGGCAAGGCCACCGAGGCAAAGATGCACCGCCTGGGAATCAAGACCGGAGCCGACCTGAGGGAGCGTGACCGGTGGGAACTGGACAAGCATTTCGGCAAAGCCGGCGCCTTTTATTACAACATTGCGCGCGCCATTGATGAACGGCCGGTGCGTACCGAATGGATTCCCAAATCGATCGGGAATGAGAAAACGTTTACGGAGGATATTGATTCCGTGGAATGGCTTGCCGGATTCCTGCAAAAAATCAGTGAGAAGGTGGCCGGACGGCTGGCGCGCGAACAGGCTGTTGCCAAAACGGTGACACTGAAAGTACGATACGATAACTTTGAAAGTGTCACGCGCAGCATCACGCCGGGCCATCCTGTTGCAGGAGCTGAAGAGATTTCCGGGCTGGCCGTTCGCCTTCTTGAAGAAACCGAAGCCGGGAAGCGAAAAGTGCGTCTTGCCGGGGTCACCGTTTCCGGCTTCATCCGTGAAGGGGATGATGCCGCTTCAGAAGGGATTCAGCTGACACTTTTCGGAGAGTAGCTGCAGCACGTCAAAACCCAGGAAAGGGACCGTGCTCAGAACATCCTGTCTCACGATACCCTGGCCTTTGCCCCGGTGTGCTTTTTTACCGTGAAACAGAAAGTGCTGCCTTTCTCCTTCTCGCTTTTTACCCAGATACTTCCACCGTTTTTTTGTACAAAATCTTTGCTTAGCAGCAGACCAAGTCCTGTTCCTTTTTCACCTTTTGTACCTTTCTTCCTTTTTCCGGACACCACGGTGAACACATTTTGTGCTTCATCATTACTCATTCCGACTCCAAAATCCTGCACAAAAACCAGCAGCTGATCTTCCTTCTCCTCAGCCCCGATGATCACACGGCTGTCTTCGGGTGAGAACTTGATGGCGTTGGATACAAGGTTTCTGAGTACGGTTTGTATCATGTCATTGTCTGCATACGCAGCCATTTCCGGTTCAATGTTGTTTTCAATGACAATGTTCTTCATCTTTGCCTGTACCCCGACCGTTGACTTGACCTCTTCAGCCACATCATTCAGGGTCACCTTCCCGGGTATAACTTTTGTGGCCTGTCCTTTTGATCCGGCCCACCTCAGAAGGTTTTCAAGCAGGTTGAATGTATTTCTTGCCGCCTGCAGGATGATACCCATGATTTCGCGGTTCTCCTCGTCGGTGTCCTGTTCAAACTTTTCACTGAGATATTCCGAGTAGCCGATGATCGACATGAATGGATTCCGGAGATCGTGACCAAGAACCGAGTAAACCCTGTTGCTTTCGGCAATCATCTGATTCAGTTCTTCATTGCTATTGCGGAGTTCTGCCGTTCGTTTTTCAACAACTTCTTCAAGCTCTTTCTGTCTTTTCCGGATGCTGCTCATTTTTAAACGAACTGCTGCCGTTACCGTTACAACCGTCAAAAAGATGACAAGTGCGTAAAACCAGGAGGTTTGCCAGAACGGCGGCACAATGACTACTGTAATATATGCCCCTTCCTCATTCCATACCCCGTCATTGTTCGAAGCTTTCACACGAAACCGATAAGTTCCCGGATCCAGGTTTGTATAGGTAGCACTCTGAAAATTCCCGCTGTAATTCCACTCCGTATCAAAACCTTCCATTTTATACGCATACTTGTTCTGCTCCGCCCGGGTATAGTTCAGGGCAACAAAGTCGAATGTGAATACATTTTCGTTATGGGACAACCGGAGCGTATCAGTAAGGATCATGCTCTTGTCAAGGGGCGAGTCCGGTGCATGCGGGGTAACCTGCTCGTTGAATAACCACAGACCTGTAATATAGACCTCCGGCACGTGGGGATTCGTTCTGATGTGCTCCGGGTGGAACAGGTTGAACCCGTCCAGCCCGCCGAAAACCATCTCTCCGGATGACAACCGGGTCGCGGCATATCTGGAAAACTCCAGCCGCTGCAGACCGTCTTCATGTGTGAAGTTCTGAATCTCGTCGCTGCGCGGATCAAACCGGGACAGGCCGTCAGTACTTCCTATCCATAAATCCCCGTTCTCATCTTCGGCAATGGAACGCAGATCATTTGTCAGCAGCCCGTCGGACACTCCATAGTTTATAAACCGTTTGCCGTCCGGTTCATACCGGGACAGGCCACCATCGGTAGCCACCCATATTATGCCTCTGCTGTCCTCATATACTTGCTGAACCCTGTTGGATGACAAGCTTTCGGGATCCTCCTCGTCATGGATGAAGGTTTTGAACAGAGCATCAGCACGGTTCTCTTCTGTTAACTTGCTCAGTCCGTTTAATGAGGCAAACCAGAGATTCTCTTTGCTGTCCTCAAAAATGCGTAATACATAACTTGATGAGATGGTTTGATCATCGCCCATCACCGGCTGAAATGTTTCAAGCTCCCCCGTATCCGTGTTTATCCTGAAAACGCCCTGGCCTGTCTCGGCAATCCAGACAAAATTATTATCGGGGTCAAAATGGACATCAAAGGCGGTATTGAGAAGATCGTCCGGAAGGTTCAGGGAATCTCTCGCGCTCACAAACGTGCCGGAAGATTCATCGGTCAGCAACTCAAGTCCACCTTTATATGTGCCCACCCAGAGTGTTCCGTCCGGATCCCTTCGCAGACTGATGACGGCATCGGACGAAATGGAGCTGGGATCATCCGGATCGTGCTGAAAGGTTGTAAACAGACCGGTGCTCCGGTCAAAATAGTTGAGTCCGCCGCCATCAGTGGCAATCCACAGATTGCCGTCCTTGTCTTCCTCAAAATTCCTGATAACATTGTTGGATAATCGGTCCCGAAAACGGGATCGGGTGTGGTGGTGATAAAACTTGATGGCATAGGGATCAAGAATATTGAGTCCTGACAGAGCCGTTCCTATCCACAACCTGCCGTTTTTGTCTTGAAAAAGTGACAAAACGGAGTTGTGTGAAAGACTGTAGGGATCGTCCGGGTCGCTTCCGTAATGGTGGAACGCGTCTTTTTCCCTGTCATATAAGTGTATGCCGCCGTTTTCGTTGCCTGCCCACAAATCTCCTTCCCGATCTACGTAAAGTGTATAAACGTAGTTATTACTCAAAACCCCGGGGGACCCGGGTTCATTAAAATAACGTTTGAAATGCGCGGCTTCCGGATTGCCGCTCTCAAGTGTCAATCGTGTAATACCACCCTCACGTGACCCGATCCAGTAGTCACCTTCACAGTCACGCACGATGGAGCTGGTCATATCGGATGCCAGGCTGTTGGAATCTTCTTCATCGTGACGGTAGACTGTTATTTCGCCGGTCCGGGTATCCAGTCGATGCAAACCTTCACCTCTGGTTGTCATCCAGATTATTCCGTCACCTTCCGGCATAATGGTATTAACTGCAGTGGTCTCAAGTTCTTCCCATGCAACAATTTCATCCTTAAACGGATCATAATAGTAAAGTCCGTTGCTGCCACTAGAGATCCAGATGGTACCGTCATCATCTTCTTCAATCGATTGAATAAGGGTGGACAGTCTGGAAAGCGTGTCCGGAAGTACATAATGATCAAAATCATCGGTTTCCCACCGATACCGGGCAACGGCTCCGTAGCCGCCAATCCAGATGTTTTTGTTCTGGTCTTCGTATACGGAGCCAATATTGTCGGAGGGCAGCGAGTTGGGCTCACCGGTTTCTTTATAGTGTCTGACACTGACACCGTCAAATCTGCTCAGGCCACTGTTTGTACCCACCCAGATAAAGCCGTAGGAGTCCTGTTCAATTGCTGATATCTGACTTGCAGCCATTTCATGGGGAACCTCTTCAAACCGTAGATCCGGTTTACCTTGGATGTGATGCACGGCAAATACCCCGCCCGGGTCTGTCAGAAATATCAACATGACCAATACCGGTACCACCAGCCACTGGCCCCGATGCGTTACTGGCGCATGCTCCCCGGAAATATTCATAGGCTTTTTCCCGAAACTTTTCACAAAGCGATCAAAAACTCAGCCGGCAGATTCAATATTTTTCCTGCCCGCTTTTCTTGTCCCCGAATCCGCTTTGCTTAATGTAAAAATAAATGTACTTCCTTCGCCTTTTTGGCTTTGAACCGATATGGATCCGCCGTTTTGTTCAATAAAATCTTTGCATACCATCAAGCCAAACCCGGATCCTTTTTCACCGTTTGTCCCGTTTTTCCTGTATCCGGAAGCAGCGGAGAAAATTTTGCCTTTCTCTTCCCCGCTCATTCCAATACCATTATCAATTACCTTGAAAATGATTTCATCCCCCTCATCTGCAGCCTCAACTGTAACTACCGATTCCTTATTGGAAAACTTGATCGCGTTTGTCACCAGATTGCGCAAAACCGTTTGGATCATGTTTCTGTCGGCCAGCGCATTCAGCCCCGGCTGTACGCTTTTTTTCAGTCTGATCTTTTTCAGGTCCGCTGACAGCCTGGCAGTTTCAATGCATTCATCAATGACTTGTGTGACATCAAACGGTTCTTTGACAATACGTGTAGTCTGATCACGCGAGCTGGCCCATTCGAACAGATTTTCAAGAAGACGATATACATTTTCAGCTGCTTTCAAAATCACAGTGCTGATCTGACGATTTTCCTTATCTTTGTCCTTCTCAAACTTTTCATGCAGATATTCGGCATAGCCGATGATGGACATAAAGGGATTCCGCAAATCATGTGCCAGAATGGAGTAAACTTTGTTTTTTTCAGCAATCTCAGCGTTCAGCAACTCATTGCTTTTTTGAAGTTCACTTGTACGTTCTGAAACCTGCCTCTCCAGTTCGGCATTTCGCTTCCTGATTCTGTTAACCTTGATGCGGAAACCGGCGATGACAACAATGATCATCGTCACAACAGAAGCACTGTAAAACCATGCTGTCTGCCAGAACGGCGGCACGATGACAAGCTCTACATAAGCTCCGTCTTCATTCCAGATATTGTCATTGTTGGATGCTTTCACCCTGAAGGTGTAAGAGCCCGGGTCCAGATTGGTATAAGTCGCACTACGCTGATTGCCAATATAGTTCCAGTCGGAGTCAAACCCTTCCAGCATATAGGCATAGCTGTTTTGCTCCGGCCTGGTATAATTAAGTGCGATGAATTCGAACGTCATGACATTGTCACGGTGCGACAGGGTGATGGTATCGGTGGTCATCACATGACGGTCGAGCGGAGAGTCCGGCCGGTCAACACCTACCGGTTCATTGAATAACTTGAAATCAGTGATATACACTGGTGGAATATACGGATTGGTTTTAATGCTGTCGGGGTAAAACAGGTTCATTCCATTTGCGCCACCAAATGCCAGCTGTCCGTCAGATAGTTTTTCTGCAGCATACCTGGAAAATTCATACCCCTGCAAACCATCCTTTTCCGAATAGTTGACAACTGCTCCTGTTTCCGGTTGAAAATGAGTCAGGCCTTCAATACTTCCTACCCATAAATCACCATTGTTATCCACTGTCACAGATCGGATTTCGTTCGAGGGAAATCCGTCCTCCTTATTGTAAACCAGGAAACTATCTGAATCAGGCAGATATTTCACCAAACCTTTTTCTGTTGCTGCCCAGATACTCCCTTCGTGATCTTCGGCAATCTGCCAGACATTGGCCCCGGGTATGCTTTGGGAATTTTCATCATCCGGCAGAAAGGTGCGAAACACCCCTTCCTTTTTGTCTTCAGAAGCGATTTTGCTCAAACCCCGCAAGCTGCCAAACCAGATATTGTTACTGCTGTCTTCGAAAATATACAATATGTGGGCGGATGACAGGCTGCCGGAATTATCGCTGTCCGGCTGAAACACATCCAATTCACCTGTTTCCAGATGATACCGGATTACACCGACCCGGAACTCTGCAATCCAGATATAGGGATGCTCTTCGTCAAAATGAACACCGAAAGAGTTGTTGATTACTTTTTCATCCAGACCGTACTTGTCTTCAAAAGTCGAGAACGTTTCCTCCTCTTTATCCTCAAGTACGTCAAGTCCGCCATTATAAGTGCTGACCCACAACCTGTCCTTGTGATCACGCTCCAGGCCAAGAACGGCATCGGACTGAATGGACTGCCCGGACCCGGGATCGTGCCTGTATGAATGAAACGCCTCATTTTGGAGGTCCATGAAATTCAATCCGCCACCATCTGTCGCCACCCAAAGGTTACCGTCAATGCTTTCCTGGAAGTCTCTGATAACGTTGCTGCTCAACCGGTTGGTGAACTGGGATGCCGTATGGTAATTACGAAACTTGAAAGCAAACGGGTCATGAACATTCACACCAGCCATCGCAGTACCAACCCAGATCCTGCCGCTGCTGTCCTGATAGACAGATGAAACGGATTCGTGAGACAGGCTGAAGGGGTCGTCGGGATCGCTTGTGTAATGATGAAACATATCATGTTCCGGGTCATACCGGTGAATTCCGCCGTTGTCATTGGCCAGCCACAGTGTTCCGTCGCGGCCGACATACATATTGTAAACGTAGTTATTGAAAAGCACATCCGGCTTGCCGGGCTGATTGTAATATCCCTTAAATGAAAGAGAACCGTCATCATGAGTAATCATGCGGTTCACACCTCTGTTGCGTGATCCGACCCAGAATGTTCCCTGCGAGTCTTTCACAACATGATTCAGGTTGTTGGAGGAAAGGGAGTGAGGATCATCCGGATCGTGTTTCCAGGATGTGATATCACCGGTTGACGGATCAATTTTCTGCAGACCGTGATCTTCTGTTGTGGCCCAGATTATATTGTCTTCGGTAATGAAAACAGTGTTGATGTCATGAGTCTTCAGAGGCTGATACTGCATGAACGTATCCTGTTCGGCATCAAAATAGTACAGGCCATGGCTGCCACCCGAAACCCATAGGGTGCCGCTGCTGTCTTCGGTAATTCTCCTCAGTCTGCGGCTGGCAGACCCCTCGTCGTTGGCAGGCAGCTGGTATCTGGCGAAACGGTCCGTTTTATAGCAGTATTTGCTCATCAGATCGCGTCCGGCTACCCACAGTTCACCGCTGCTGTCCTCGTAGATATCTCCCACGATGTTGTCGGCCAGAGAATGCGGATCCGACCCGCTTTCATACATCCGGAAACCCACTCCGTCATACCGGTTCAAACCGCTGCTGCCGCCCATCCACAAAAACCCGCGGGAATCTTCATGAATATTTGATACGTGGTTGCTAGTCATCCGGTGAGGGATACTCTCAAATCTCATCTCCGGCTTAACTATCTGCTCTTTTGCACATACGTTCTCAGGGGCCAGTGTTCCGGATAGTACAATGGCCAGAAATACAGGAAAAGTCAGGATGCTGCAATATCTTCCTGCAACCGTTACGATTTCAAACCCGAAATGCATCAGGTGATACCTTTTATTAATTTTCCCAATCCGTCCGGCACACACTACTTGTCAAAGTGCTGTATCGATTCTAATGATGTCAGTTAAACAAGCGCTTGTAACTCTCATGAAGAAAATAGTTCTGCACTCTGCAGCGTATACCAGATTGTTGTCAATATAAGTATTAAGGATTTATAATAATAATCTTTCCTGTTTTTTTCAGGCGCCTGTGGCGATCCGGTGCTTCAGAGCATAAATAGATTTGAAGAAAGGTTTCCAGGGCAGCGAGGAAAAGATTTTGAGCTCCTGAGGAAATTTTGTTTTCTCTTCCAGAAATCCAAGAATGTTGTCAAAACTATTTTTCCTGAACAGTTCATGAAAAATAGTGACAGAGATTTCCGGATGGTGGTGGAGGTTATACAGCAGCATCATGTCATACACCCGGAAGCGGTAGGGGGATGCGGCTGCATCAGGCGGCTGTTTGCCTGCTTCAAGTGCTGCTGCAATTTCAGCGTTCCGCCTGTGGATCCGGGTGAAGGTGTAGCCCGTTGAAGGCTTGGTGAGGCCGCCCATTGTTCCGATATTCCACACATTATCACAATAGCGGGCAGGATAGCTGCGATCCTCCATCGGAATGGTGCCTTTTTCCGTATATATGGTTTTGTATTGTGATGAGTCCAGCTCAAGACGTTCACGGATATAACTTTCAATGCCATGCGCGTAACCTTCGTCGGATATCAGTTCCTCAGAAAATATGGTGTACTCAACCAGGGCATCATGGCGGCTGAAGGGCAGCACATACACAAAGCTCACGCCGCTTTGTTGCGGCACGTCAAAATCCATCAATGTGGATATTTCCGGGTCGAACACGGGTTTTTCCGAGGTGATGTGCCACCCCGCAAAGTGCTGCTTAAGTGAAATATCGAGCTTCATTGTGCTGAGTCCGGGTGGTTTCAGCGCACTTTGAAAAATCATTTCTGCCGTAAAAGTCCCCTTTGATGTCTCCATTTCAGCTTTCCCGCCAGCATCGGCAAAACCCAGAATATCTGCTTCAAGCAGAGTCACATTACCGGCTTCCCGCGCCAGTTGAAATATTCTGGCAGTGTAATCATCACTCTTCACACAATGGTAGCTGTAGTCTGATAATGTTCCGGTGAATGTATTCCCGAAAGCACGAACCTCAAGTGACTTCCAGCTGTGATGGATCAGATCCTCAAACGGAAGGAATCTGCCATCCCAGAAACACCATGTTTTATCGCGGATTACCGACAGCTGACGGTCTGCAAGCAGAATTTGTTTATTTCTCAATGCCCTGTCTTCCGAATGCAGAAGATACCAGAGAAGGCTTAGCCCTGAGGCACCTGCACCAGCAATAATAATATCAAAAGACCGACTCTCCATTATACTTTAGATTATGATTTCCGGAGTGCCGAAACAACGGACTTCAGCTCCGGGTCCGTTGCAGACTGTTGTGATTTCTGACACACCGGTGAGTATGGAGCTGACTCCGGAAGTCCGGTTAGACTCCATCCGGTTATACTTACAATAGAGTATAAGAAAAACTGATCAGTAAAGGTTCCGGCCTTTGTTTTTTATCCAACCATTGTATTTTAAGTGGTCATGCAAGCCATGGTCTTATTACCTTGATTTCTTTTTAATAATTTGGGCAACTGTTTGCATAACGCACTTTTTCACCAACAATAGAATCATGATAAAACAATTTGCCATCCTGCCCGCAAGGGCTCGGTTCTGTGTCATCGGAGCACTTATCATACTTATTTCCGGCGCTTTTTACAGCGGATACTCTGCAGAACCCCGTGAAGCATCATCCGAAACTTCATCCGGGAATCTTTCTGTAAACATAGAAGAGCAATATGCAGAAACGGCCGGCGAAATCATTGATCAGGCCACATCAACACACCGTGCCTTCGACAGGGTGGCCTATCTGGCCGATTATTTTCCACATCGCCTCAGCGGATCGGATATGCTGGAAGATGCCATCGACTGGGCGGTTAAAAAACTCCGGGAGGATGGCATCCCGGAGGTGCGTACTCAGGATATTGAAGTGCCGCATTGGGTAAGAGGTGATGAGTTTGCAAAAATTGTATCACCCTATGAAAAGGAGATGCCCATGCTGGGTCTTGGCGGAAGCGTGAATACGGATGGTGAGGAGCTGACCGCCCGGACCGTGGTCGTTGAGAGTTTTGATGAGCTCGAAGAGCGCAGTGATGAAATTGAGGGTAATATTGTCGTTTACAACCAGCCCTTTGAGGATTACGGAACGTCTGTTCAGTACCGGGTGCACGGCGCCGACCGCGCATCGGAGCATGGAGCCATTGGCGTGCTGCTGCGGTCCGTATCGCCGAAGTCCATGGGACATCCCCACACCGGCAATATCCGATACTCCGGAGATGTTCCCGAAATACCAATTGCCGCTATAAGTGCAGAGGATGCAAAACTGCTGCACCGCTTTGACATGCGTGATGACCCGGCTACGGTCACGCTGTATATGGAGGCGGAAATGAAAGACGAGCCGGCATTGTCCAGGAATGTTATAGCAGAAATTCCCGGCAGCGAAAAACCTGAAGAAGTAGTGGTTATAGGCGGACATATTGACTCGTGGGATGTCGGACACGGTGCATCAGATGATGCCGGCGGTGTCATAGTGACATGGGAAGCTCTCCGCCTTATTAACGAAATGGATCTGCAGCCCAAACGTACAATCCGGCTGGTTCTCTGGACGAATGAGGAAAACGGTGTGATGGGAGGCCGCGCCTACCGGGACAAGGTCAGGGAAAGCAACGAAATTGAAAAGCACCAGCTCGCATTCGAAGTTGATTTCGGCGTTTTTAAACCCCTCGGATACGGCTTCCGCGGATCTGAAGAGGCTTTTGAGATGCTTGAACCGATAGCCGGACTCATGGACCCGATGCGCGACATGCATCTGCGCGAGGGAGCCTATGGAACCGTGGATATCGGTCCGCTGCACAGAGAAGGCGTTCCGATCATGGGTCTGGATGTCGATACCGAAGAATATTTCTGGTACCACCACTCGGCAAAAGACACCGTGGACAAGCTGGATGCCGATGAGCTGGCCGAATGTGTTGCCACTGTGGCCGTTATGGCGTTTGTCGTCGCCGATATGCCGCAGCGTCTGCCCTGGTAAATGCCATGAAATTGCCAACAAAACGGCATGTCAGGCCGTTTTTCCGGCGGCCTGACGTGCTTTTCCTGATCCGTTCAGATAGTAACGGCCATCATGAGCTGGGTTTCTTCCGGCGGCCGGGCTCACCTTTTCCTTTGCCTTTTTTCAGAAAAGGAGCATAAAAAGGCTCCGGCTCAGGCTTTTTCTTTTTCTTCTTCTTTTTTGATTTCCCGGCGGTAAAGTCCGGGTCCTTTTTTCTTTTCTTTTTTCCTTCACCGCGTACCGTGGATTTCCTTTTTTTGTCCGGCCGCCCCCGGAAACCCTTTCCCTTACGGGATGATTCTCCGTCCCCGGATTCCGGCTCAGACTCCGGTGATTCGGAGGTATAGCCAGAATACCTGGATCCGGCTCCCGATTGCTCCTTGATTTTCAGCAACGCCGCTGCAACTTCTATCGGTGTGAATCCGTCCGGAATTGCCGCCTCAATCTGTTCGATGTACGGACGCAACCCTCCCGATTCCATGGTTTCTTTCACTTCTGCCATTAAGGCATCCATTTTTGACCTGCCTACCGCACTAATGGACGGCAGGGGAATGGTCTCCAGCTTAAGTTTGAGCTTGTTTTCAATAAACCGGATGCTTCTGCTCTTTCGTCCGGAGGAAAAGGTATACGCCACGCCGGTTTTCCCGGCCCGCCCCGTCCGGCCAATGCGGTGGACATAATACTCCGGATCCTGGGGAATATCATAGTTGAAAACCGCATCCACATCGTCAACGTCCAGTCCGCGTGCGGCAACATCCGTTGCCACAAGCAGATCAATCCGGCCCTGCCGGAATTTGTTCATCACCTTGTCCCGCACCGGTTGATTCATATCACCGTGCAGCGCATCAGCGGAAAACCCGCGGGACTGCATTTCGGCGATGAGTGTATCACAGGTACGTTTGGTATTGCAAAATACCAGCGTCCGGTTGTAATTGTGCAAATCGATCAGGCGGCTGATTCCTTCCGTCCTCATGGAATCGCGCGCTTCAACAACAAACTGCCGGATGCCGTCCGCAGATGCTGCTTTTCCTTCCACACGCAGCATTTCCGGATTGTTGAACCATCGTTTCATGATGGATTTGATTTCACCTGACATGGTCGCCGAAAACATGACCGTCTGCCTGGGAACGTCCTTTTCTGCAAAACCCAGTATCTCCTCGATATCTTCGCGGAAACCCATATTCAGCATTTCATCGGCTTCATCAAGAACGACCGTTTTCAATGAGGAGAGGGAAAGCGTTCCCCTTTTGAGATGATCAATGACCCGGCCCGGAGTTCCAACGACAATCTGCGACCCGCTCCGGATCTGTTTGATTTGCCGCTGGATGGGCTGCCCCCCGTAAACCGGAGTCGCCCGCAGACCGTCCATGTACTTTGCGAGTTTGATGATTTCGCCGGTCACCTGCACGGCAAGCTCCCTGGTCGGACACATAATTATGGCCTGCACATCCCCGGATGAAAGATCGATTTTTTCCAGCAGCGGTATGCCAAAAGCAGCCGTTTTGCCGGTACCTGTTTGTGCCTGTCCGGCAAGATCGACACCGGTTCTTATTTTGGGAATAGCTTCAGCCTGGATTTTCGAGGGCGTTTCATAGCCCATTTCTTCAATTGCACGCAAAACAGGTGCACTGATCCCGAGATCAGTAAATAGATATGTTTTCAAAAGTATACCTTTGGTATGATGTTCAATATAACAGTGGGCAGCACTGTCTGCCCGTCCGCTTTTCGGACAGGCTGCTCCCTTATCTCTGAATTACCTGTGTGTATACTTCTGTCTGTAAAGCAATACCCTGAGCTAACTCACTCTGCAAGGAAGGCCGCTTGTGATAAGCATGTAGCAAGCGCACAAGATACAAAAAAATTGTGTGAGTAACTATTGCGTGATTGTGCCCCAACCGGGGACTTCGTCCGGAAGCCCTCAATCAAACCGGGCATGAAACCGAAGTGCCCGTTCGAGCAGCTTGTCATAATCTTCCGAATCCACCTCCAGGCAGCCGAACTGACCAAGGTGAGGGGTATAGAACTGCGTATCCCACAACCGGAACTTCCGCCCCTTCAGCCGTTCGTGGCAGTGGTACAGGGCAATTTTTCCCATTTCCGGCTCACGCTGGAACATGGACTCCGCAAAAAAAGCGGATCTCAGGGTTGCTCCGTAAAGCCCCGCCACCAGCCGGTCACCGCGGAATATTTCTACGGAATGCGCGTGACCCATTTCGTGCAGCACTTCGAATGAGGCAATCAGGCGCCCGGATATCCACGTCGACTCACGCTCTGCACAGCCTTCCATTACCCCGCGAAAGTCCTCGTTTACAGCCCAGCGATACTCTTTTTTCCGAATGAGCCGCTTCACTTTACGTGACACTTTGAAGTAACCGATCGGAATAATACCGCGCCGGCTTGCGGTGTACCAGTTGATCTTTTGGTCATCGCGTGACCGTGCCATCGGGAAAATTCCCTGGGCATATCCCTCCAGAAGTATTTCCGGAGGAATGATGTTGGCCGGATATCCTTCGCTTTTTCTGTACTCCGTCACTTTTTGCAGCTTAATGGCATCGGAACGCATCGTACAAATGAAAACCGGGCCGGTCACACAGCCCGGATCAATAAAAGCACGTGCTAGTCGATGCGTTCACTGATATTTTCCTCAAACTTCTGAAGCAGCCGTTCTACACGTTCGCGTTCGGCATAGCCTGCAAGCCAATCCGGCGGCAGTACGCTGCTGCCTCCAAGTGCTCCGAATAGACTGCCAAGGTAAAAACAGGAGGCCTCGCTTTCACCGCCAAGATTTGCTGCTTCTGATAACGCTTTTTTAAAGTCATTATGATGCCGGTAGAAGACGGCCCCCACAAAAGTGATCATGTCTTCAGCCAGTTTGCTGACATCACCGCAGGATTTGGCGATCATCTCCAACGGCTCATCCATCATCGGCTCAGTTACCTGCATTCGTCGCCGTATCTTGTAGTCACCGGGAAAATGCTTCTCCGCTTCGACTATATACTCCGTAGCCTTTTCCAGAAACTCATCCGGATCAAAATCTTTTGTGGTCTGATCAAAAAGATAATTCAGCAGTCTCAGATACAGCCAGATGCTTTGCTGCCATACAACAGATGAGGGTGTCAGTGTCCGCATCCAGTCCGTCAGTTCGCCGACCGTTATCCGCTCTTCGTTCAAAAGCCGCGCCGCAGGGATGGCAAATGAGAAGGTGTAGTGCCCGCCATCCGGAAAGGGCGGCCAGGCAAAGGTTGTGGATTGCGGCCACTTTTCGGGATACTTGTTCAGTGCCTGTTTGATTGTGAATGCAAATTCCTGAAGATCGGGCAGGGGGGATGATGCCGCAAGTACCGACAGCATCGCTTCTGTCTGCCGGACAGAATGGCCCGCCTTCACAGAACTGAAGTCACCGCTTGCCGGCCTCTCCCGGAAGCCCTCAATCCGGCCGAATTCAGCAGCAACCTGTTCCGGGGTCATCTGCTCTGCCGGCATTCCTATGGCTTCACCAATAGCTGCCCCAAGGCAGGTGGCATTAAATCTGTCTTTAATATCTGGCATAATTCACTCCATTCATCTGTTGTTTCACATGATACTTGTAATCCGGGATGGATACAATGCCCGTCCCGCAGTTTTATGTTTCCTTATATAAATCCATAATGCATTAAACCCTGATGTTATGCAGAGCTGCCGCCAAGAAGGCGCTTTTTCACCTCTTCCGAATGTCTGCGCTTCTGACCGGCCCACGCTGCAGCCTGCTCCATCTGTTTCACAGCGTGACCCGAAACCCCGGAACCCGGAGCGCCACTGTGCCGGTAACTTTCGGCCAGCTGCCCGGAATCCATCCCGCTTTCACCTTCACCGATCATTTCGGCGACATTCCGGTACGCTTCGCGGAAAGGCACACCTTCAGATACCTGCTTGTTGGCATGGTGCGTGGCATATATTTCCGCAGTGAGAGTACGGGAGGCCGCCTCACGGTTGAATTCCAGTCCGTCAAGCGCCTTTCTGACCGCCTCCGCAAGCAGCCGCGAATTCTCCACAGCCGCCATAACCGTTTTTTTCACAACCTGCAGATCACGATGATATCCGGATGACAGGTTGGCCGGAACCGCAGCAAGATGGGCTCTTGCAGCCTGGAAGTCGTGATATGCGCCCCGGATCAGCTCCCATGCATCCGGATTCCGCTTCTGGGGCATGATGCTGCTGCCCGAAACCTGATCCTCGCTGAGTGTGACAAGCGCCCAGGAGGGATGCATAAACAGAACAACATCCGATGCCATGCGGTTGCATGTCAGGGCGCCGTAGGCCAGTGCATCGACAAGCTGCATCTCGATGCGCCCTCTCGAGAGCTGCGACGCCGCAACCGGCTGCTGAACTCTCTCAAAGCCAAGCTCATCGGCCAGCAGCTGCCGGTCGACGGGAATATACGGCACGCCATATCCTGCCGCGCTGCCCAGCGGGGACTGATCTGCAAGCCGGTAAGCTTCCTGCAACGCGGCAATGTCTGACAGGAAAAGATCCATATACCCGGTCGCCCAGGCATCAGCCGAGTGGGGCATGGCCGGCTGGGTGTGCGTCAGCCCGGCAAAAAACAACGCCTGATAGGTCCCGGCAAGAGATTTCAGTCTTTCTGTGATGGCTATCCACTCACCGGTGATATCACAAATGGCATCTTTCATGTACATCCGCATATCGGCAAGCACCTGGTCGTTGCGCGAGCGGCCTGTGTGGATGCGCGCGCCGTCCTGTCCGGCTTTTTGCGTCACAAATTTCTCCGTAGCCGAGTGCACATCCTCATCATCCTGACCCAGATCCAGCTGTCCGTCCGCCCACAGATTCCATGCCTCCTGAAGTGCCTCAAAAACTTTCCTGTAGCCATCCTCACTGTACACATCGATTTTCCTGAGCATCCGGGCCTGCGCCAGATTCACCAGTATGTCATACGGTATGAGCTGCCGGTCCAGTTCGCGGTCTTCTTCAGCCGTGAAGCGATAGAACCAGGTGCGGTCTGCAGCTGACTGCGATCCGGGGCCCGATTCCGGGTGTTTTTTCTGCCACAGCGTTTGCATGTGTTTATAATTTTCGATTCATATGGTCAGAGGTAATTCCATGACCGTGTTCAATCATGAGTCTGTGTGACCCGGCAATAACCCGGTCATGCTCATTTCATATCAGCGTTGGTACGTTCCTGTTGTGATTCGATCAATTCAAAATACCTGCGGATGATGTTTTCGTATGCCGGCACACCGGCTTCGAGCTGATGCACATCAATTGACTCATTGGCCGTATGCGAGTCGCGGCTGTCACCCGGCCCGATTTTTATCGTTGGCACATCTGCCAGAAACACCCAGTCGGATGTCGTCGGTGATCCGAAAAAGTCAAATCCGGTCACATCTTTCGCTGCCCGGGCAACGGGGTGTCCGGGATCGGTACTCGTGGAAACAAAACGGTCGCTGTATACCGAAACCGATACTTCCAGATCAGCACGGAGGCGATCGATAATCAGATCGTTGGGGACTTCCGGGATGGTGCGGATGTCCAGAAAAACAGAGCACGAATCCGGATGGGCATTTTTTGCCGTACCACCTTCGATCGTCGTCGGAGTGATCCGGGTGCTTCCGATGAACGGATTTTCTTCCTGAAAACGGATGGTTTTGAGCTTTTCGAGGGCCGATGACATTTCGTAAATCGCATTGGGACCGCTCACCCGCGCGGCGTGCCCCGCCTCTCCTTCGGCATCCAGCTTCAGAATCAGCAATCCTTTTTGTGCTGCGCACGGGTGGAGCAGAGTGGGCTCCCCTACGAGTGCTGCATCGGGCTTGTTGATTTTGCTTCTGAGAAATGCCATCCCGTTATTATGTCCGGCACTTTCTTCGCACACCGTCAGGGCAAAACTTACCCGTCCGGGCGGCTCATAGCCTGATCGTGCCAGGTTCATCAGGGCCATAAGCATACAGCTGACCGAACCTTTAGCATCCGTGCTGCCTCTGCCGTAAATGCGGCCGTTTTTCAGAACCGGTTCAAACGGTGCACCGGCATGCCGGGCCGACGGCGGTACGACATCCGAGTGGGAATTGAGCAGCAGCCAGGGTCTTCCCGAGCCGAGGTGGAAAATCAGGTTATCACCATGGCGCTCTGTCTGAAACAGCCCGGTTTCCGACACTTTTTCTTCCAGCCAGTCGGCAAGGTCCGCCTCCTGAGTACTCAGGCTGGGAAAACGTATCAGCTCAAAGAGCAATTCTGTTACCGGTATGTCCGTGATTTTTTGCATCAGGATTGGGTTTCTTTGTCATCGGCCACCAGCCGCGTTCCGCCGCCGGCGGCCAGCGTGCCGGCATTTGTCAGAAGCACCGATTGCACTCCGTTGTCAAGTGCCTCAAATGCGGTGAGCAGTTTCGGCTTCATTCCGTCGGTAATCCATCCCTCTTCCAGCCCGCGCTGCCAGTCCCGGCGGTTCATGGTGTCGATGGGTTTTTTCCGGGCATCCAGGACGGCCGGCGGATCCATCAGCATAACCAGCTCGCGGACCTGCAATGCCAGTGATATCCGGATGGCAAAGGTATCAGCGTTTATGTTCAAAATACCGTCATCTTCTGAGTAGGTCAGGCACCCTACGACCGGCAGAAATCCCCCGTCCGTCAGATGCTCAAGCAGTTTTGTGTCAACGCTGTCGATCTCGCCTACCAGCCCGAAATCCACCGGATTGCCATCGATATCCATCGGCGGACGCCGGTGCGCCGTGGTGAGTCCGCCGTCTATACCCGATATCCCCACTGACGGAATATCGTTGCGGCGTAAAAATGCGACAATTTCCCGGTTTGCCCTGCCGCCTACGGTATAAAGCAGGATTTCCCGCGTGGCCTCGTCGGTAATCCGCCGGCCGGCCACCTGCCGGACAGGGACGTCCGTCCTCTGGCTGAGCTCGGAAATCTGCCGGCCACCACCGTGTATCATCACAATACGGAGGCCTTCTCCCTTCCGTTTTTTCACATATTCGCACAGATTTCCAAGCGCATTGAAATCGGCAACCACGTTGCCGCTGATCTTGATTACAATTGCATCCATTTGTCGCTCAAAACAGGTTCCATAGTTTCATCAGAAGCGCCTTCTGGGCATGCATCCGGTTTTCGGCCTGATCGATGTGCACCGCGCCGGCTCCGTCCAGAACGCCATCTGTAACCACGACATTTCGTCTGACCGGCAGACAATGCATAAAGGCAGCGGCACGGGTGGATGACATGAGCGCCTCATCAATAGTCCATCCGGCGTACGTTTCCGTTCGCAGCTTCTGTTCTTTTTCCGGATCGGTATAAACCATCGGCCCGGCCCAGGATTTCCCGTAAACCACATCGGCGTCCTTGAATGCCGTTTGCTGATCATGTTCTATCCGCAGCTCGTTGCCGTGTTTTTCAGCATGCTTTCCGACCGGATCGAGCACCCGGTCATCGAGTTTCATTTCGGGCGGACAGGCAAGGGTGACCTGCATTCCCAGCCGGGCAGCTATTTCGAGAGCGCTGTTGGGAACAGCCATGGGCAGGGGTTTGGGGTGCGGAGCCCAGCTCAGCACAAATTTCCGCCCCGCCGGATTGTCCTGAAAGTGCTCCATCATGGTGAGGCCGTCAGCAAGCGCCTGGCAGGGATGCTCCCTTGCGCTTTCCATGTTGATGACCGGCACGGAAGCGTACTGGACGATTTCCTGCATCAAACGATCTTCCAGATCCTCGTCAAGGTTTTTCATACCGGCAAATGCCCGCACGCCAATAACATCCACATAGCGGGATATGACCTGAACGGCCTCCTTGAGATGCTCGGTACGACTGCCGTCCATGATTACGCCGCGGCGTGTTTCAAATGTCCACGTACCTTGTCCGGGTTGTATGATGGACGCACCGGCGCCAAGATGATATGCCGCCGTTTCAAAAGAGATGCGTGTCCGCAGGGACGGATTGAAAAAAATCATCCCCAGCACCTTTCCCGAGGCCACCGGATCGCGGAAGTCCTGCTCTTTCAATGCTCCGGCTTTTTTCAGGATGGCGGAAATGCTGTCATCATCCCAGTCCGATAAATGAATAAAGTTTCTGTTGTTGTCTGAGGTCATCACCCTGTGATTTCAGTGTTACAATATTGTCGGGGGAAACATCAGGCCCGTTTCTTCCGGCCAGTCCATCATCAGGTTGAAGTTTTGCACAGCCTGCGAGGCGGCGCCCTTCATCAGATTGTCGATGGCAACGCCGATTACGATATTTCGTCCGTCCTGAACCCATCCGATATCCGCGAATGCACTGCCGGCAACCTGCTTCAGCTCCGGAAGTCCTTCCTGAAGGCGGACAAGCGGGGCATTGTAATATTCTTCCTCAAGCAGATTTCCGGCATGGGCTTCCTCATTGAGAGTCATGGCAAGCGTCATCCAGATTCCACGCACGAAGGGCCCGGACACCGGCACAAAGCGGACATCCGGCAGCCCGGAGGAATCCGCAGATCCTCCTGCTTTTCCGTCACCGGAAACGACTGCAGCCACACTTTGCATCACTTCTGCGATGTGCTGATGACGGTAGACCTTGTAAGCTTTGACGTTTCCGAAGCGGCTTGAAAAATGGGTCCCGGCTGACGGGGAGGCGCCCGATCCGGACGATCCTGTAATTCCCGTGACGTCGCAGGATGTAATCAGCCCCTCTTTGACGAACGGCAACAGTCCCAGCTGCATGGCTGTGGCAAAGCAACCCGGATTTGTGATGTGACCGGCAAGCCGGATCTCACTTCGAAACCACTCGGTCAGACCATAAACGAAAGAGGGGATGTTTTCCGGACAGGGATGGGTCCACCCGTACCATTTCTCATACGCTTCTGCCGATTTCAGTCTGAAGTCGGAACTCATGTCAAGGATCCGGCCTTTGTATCCGGCTTTGAGCAGAATCTGTACCACTTCTGCCGACTTTCCGTGGGGGAGTCCCAGGAAGATGGCGTCAGAACTGTCCGTTTGCAGTTCATCAAACCCGGAAATGGGCAGATCGACAAGCGAGTCCATTCCTTTATAGTGATCGGGCAGGGATGACCCGGCCGAACTGGCTCCGTAGAGTCTGGTGATGGTTGCGTTTGGATGACCGTGAAGGATTCGTACAGCCTCCATGCCGGCATAGCCGCTGGCACCTACGACGGATACTTGTGCTTTTTCCTGACTCATATGAACGGCTCTTTTTTTGTTGGAGCAGCAAAAGTGATTTCGGATACCATGTCACCAAGCTTTTGGGGCTCGGCAACCGCATTCACAGCGCGTATTCCAAGGGTGTTCTGGATAAACTGGACACCAACCAGGTTATCGGTAACCGGACCAGTGATGATAGAGATAGCGCTGGTGTACCGTTTCCGGAAAAAATGATCGGCCGACCAGCATCCCATGAAATCCTGCGCGGCAACCACATGGGTCCGGGTGAACTGCATCATTTCCTTATCCATAAGCAGGCTGTCCACACCGTACGCTCCGATGATGCCGTCCCCAAACTCCAGAATGATTGCATCCGGATTAAAACTGTTCAGGTGTTTGATCAGGCCTTTGGCCATCGGCAGGATATTCTTTCCGGTGGTGGACACGAGTCCGGCCATACCAAAATGTGCGGATGCAATGGCTCCGTTTTCCTTCATTTCACGCGTATCCCGCATGAGTGAGGCCCCGGTGAGCTTGGCAGCGGCGACCTTGTATCCCTGCGCCGCCAATTGGCGCACGATCATGGTTGCCGCCATGGTTTTCCCCACATGCATACAGGTTCCGGTAACGGCTATCAGCGGCACGCTTTCGGTGAGCTGATACTCCCATTCTATGGCGTAATCCTGGATACAAGCGTGTTTGAACATGCCCTGGTCTTCTTCATCCGGAATCATGACGGCACCGAGCACCTCAACCCGCATGGCGGGTCCGTGGTCCGGATGGGGCGACTGGCAATGCCCGACAATACCTCCCATATTCAGTATGTGCAGGGTGTCCCCCTTCTTGACGGAACGGGGTATAATACCGCTGTAGCCCCGCAGCGCCTGTCTTTCTCCAAGGGCCCCGATCACAATCTGATCTTTTCCGTAGGGAATGATGGCACCCTCGCTGGTTTCGATTTTATTATAGCGATCTTTAACATCAAGTGTTTTGACAGCAACAAGATATCCTTCCTCAGCTACAATATTTGGTGCCAGCTTCACCGTTTGGTCCAGCTTTACTGAAGCCGAACTTGAAGCGATGATGTCCGCGTTTATTTCTTTAAGTCCCATATGTTCTGAATCACTAAGTATCTTACTGTTACCGGGTTTTGTTATAGATTTGTGTTCGAATGCTGTAGAGCTTGGAGTATGCCCTGGCTTCATTGCCATCCCAACCGCCGGCTTCTTCTCCATAGCTTGCTACTTTATTGTCCATCACACTGTGCGACGATGCCGCCTTTAGCGGAAACAGATTGCCTCGGCATGCATACAGGGTTACCTCACCGGTAACCCGCGCCTGTGTTGAGTTGAAAAAATTCTCGATATCGCGCATGACCGGGTCATAAAACTTTGCTTCGTGCAGCATGGCGCCGTACTGGTCTGCCAGATTATCCTTGAGCTGGCGCTGGTCCTGACTGAGCACCAGTTTTTCAAGCTCCCGGTGAGCCATATAGAGGATAGCTGCTACCGGCGCTTCAAATCCTATCCTGCCCTTGATTCCGAGGATGGTATCGCCAAGGTGCATTCCCATTCCGATGCCGTGATACCTTCCGAATTCGCGCAAGGCTTCCAGCAGCGCGGACGCATCCATATGATGACCGTTTACTGCGACCGGCAGTCCATTGGCAAAATCAATGGTTAACTCCTCGGGTTCATCATCAAGCTCGTGCGGTGGTTTGAGTGAGGGAAATGCTTCAAAGGGGAGTGCCTGATCGCTGGTCAGCGTCTCGGCTCCGCCGATGCTTGTTCCCCAGATCCCTTCATTTATGGAGTATGAGGTCGTTTTTGACGGAATGTCAAATCCGCGCTTTGCCAGATAAGCTGTGGTGTCTTCCCTTGTGAGTCCCTCATCCCGTATTGGTGTGATGATCTCCACATTTTCAAGGCCCGTCTGAAGGGCCACATCAAACCGGACCTGGTCGTTCCCCGCTCCGGTTGATCCGTGGGCAATACGCCTGGTTCCCTGCTCTCTGGCGTATTCCAGAATCATTTCCGCCTGAATGTACCGTTCGGATCCGACACAAAGCGGATAGGTGCGGTCACGCAGCACATTCCCTTTGATCAGATAAGAGAGAATGCGGTCATATAGCGGAGGAAAGCCATCAACACACGCGAATTCGGCCGCACCAAGATAGAGTGCACGTTTCTGGATCTTTTCTTTTTCCGGTCTGGACAAACCGACGCAGTCCACAATCACGGCATGAATATCCGTTTTGAATTTCTCTTTGAGATAGGGAATGCAGAAACTGGTATCCAAACCTCCGCTGTAAGCCAGTACGATAGGATCTTTGGGTTGATTTTTCATTGTGTTAAAAATATTCGATTTATAACGTCACTAGGGAACCTGTAATGTCGCAACATCACTGCTGATATCAAAGGCCGCACGCATCAAGGCAAGTCAAATCAGTTATCTGTGAAAATACCAAAAAAAAAGGCAGAACCCGTGAAGACTCTGCCTTTTGATTTACAAACATTCTGTTGCTGTTCAGACACAATCTCCACACGTACCGTCCGGGCTGCGGCGGCGAATACGGCGACGACGGCGATTGCTGTCGTTTAGCGGATATGTGATCTGAATTAACATGAAATCAAAGAACTGAATAAATCGGCAAAATGTCAATGGCATGATTTTTCAGCGAATCAACTCCAGTGCCGAGCCGATGGTATAGCGCTGGAGCATCATGGCAAGTGACAACGGAAAGGGGCGCAGTCCATACCGGGCTGCCACATTTTCAATACCCTCCCATTTTCCGGCGCCCCTGAGTTCCTCCAGCTCTTCCTTAAGCGCAAGATAGTTCAGCGGCTTTTCGGAATTGCCGGAATGGTTGACAAGGAAAAGCGGCAGCTCCGTAACCATGCACAGCGCATCCGGATTCATTTTCAGATGGAACTCCATGGAACTGTCGTGGAACAGGGATGAGGTTTCTTCATCGCCTTTCTGAAGAAAAAAATCCCGCATGGCCGAACCTTTGGGAGTAGAAGAAAATCCCGGGCCGAAATAATTAAACCCTTTCTCACCGTTGCGGTTATAATCATGCGGAAGCAAACCGTGCAGGGCCATTTGACGATCGTACTTTTGCCTCCATGGCCGAGTGTCCTGCTCCCATTGATCATTAATCAGCAGCAAATATCCCTCGGAGTATGCCATACCGTGAAGGCTGAAATGGATATCCGCTCCGCCGGTACTGTTCCAGAAATCAGTCGCTGCACAGTTTTCCGGCCGCATTTCAGGATAACCGAACTCGATGTCCCTGCCGGGCTTCTCGCGTTTTGCATGCTGAAAGTACGCCGGGAAATCCGGCCACCTGTGCATCCAGGCGCTGTTGGCCTGATCGCCATCCGGGTTGATGTGCGGAATGATGATGAAACGGAACGAACGGAAGAGACTGTGATACTTTCCGGGATGCTGAAGCATGCCCAGAGTCATTTTGTACAGCGTGTTCGGACCAACCGGCTCATCGGCATGGGCACCGGCCATAAGACTCACCTTCAGGTCACCCTCGCCGAAAACAAATCCGAAAATCGGTTTCCCCTGTTCGCTTCTACCAATTTCGTTTTCATGAACGTTGGGCCGGGTCCGGTCAAGCTCTTTCAGAAACCTGTCATAGTTCCACATTAGGTCGGGTGTGATGGTCCGGGTCATTTATCACAAGTCACATAACAGCACTACACATCATCATCATCATCGTCGTCATCATCATAACCCGCAAGCTCCTCATCCCGCATGCGCTGAAAATAGTCTTTGGCTGCCCGGTAGACTTTTGGGGAGAGCAGGATGGAGGCCGTCATGGTCGGGATGGCCATCATTGCAAACATTCCGTCAATCAGGCTGATGACTGCCGTAATAGAAGCAACAGAACCCAGAAGTATGGAAAAAATGTAGAAGTAGTTGTAGTAATGCTGCCGCTCGGCGCCAAGCAGGAAGCCGAGGCATTTTGTGCCGTAATACGAGTAGGTGAACATCGTGGTAATGCTGAAAATGATGACACAAAGGATCAGAACATAGACGCCGATGTAGGGAATTCCCTCGGAAAATGCCTGGGCAGTAAGGGTTACCCCGTCGGCGTCGGTGGTCAGCCAGACACCTGTCATCAGAATGGCCAAAGCGGTCATGCTGCAGACAATGATGGTATCGATGAGGGGTTCAAGCATGGCTACAAGTCCTTCCCTGACCGGCTCGCGGGTCCTTGCCGCTCCGTGCGCCATCGCTTCCAGCCCGATTCCCGCTTCGTTTGAAAACGCAGCGCGGCGTATACCAGTGATGATTACCGTACCGACGGCTCCTCCGGCAACAGCCTCACCGGTAAAAGCATCCGTTACGATGAGCGTCAGATAGTAAGGAACTTCGGTGATATTGCTGAGAATAATATAGAGCACCGAAACGACATAAATGAAGACCATGAGCGGTACAAGGCTGGCAGCGACCTGCCCGATCCGCTTAATGCCGCCGAAAATCACCAGCGAAACGACGCCGACAATAATGAGCCCGAGCGTAAAATCGCCCCAGAATGTCGCCTGCTCGGCAACCATGCCGGCGGGAATCATGATTTCGTCACGGACGATTTGTGTGAGCTGATTGGACTGAAACATCGGAGCACAACCAATCAGACCTGCAATGGCAAAAAATACGGCAAGCGGTTTCCACTTTTTACCGAGACCCTCGGTGATGAAGTACATCGGTCCGCCCTGTACTTTCCCCGAAGTGTCCTTGCCCCGGTACATGACGGCGAGTGTACACGTAAAAAACTTGGTCGCCATCCCCACGATCGCACTTATCCACATCCAGAACAGGGCACCGGGTCCGCCCATGACAATCGCGATAGCCACACCGCCAATGTTTCCCATCCCTACCGTGGCGGCAAGTGCACTGGACAGCGCCTGGAAATGATTGATGTCGCCCGGAGCAGTTGGATCCTCGTACTTCCCCGTCAGAATTTCCAGCCCGTGCCCAAAGTGGCGGTAGGGTACAAACCGTGAAAAAATAAGGAAAAAGATACCCCCTCCGAGGAGCAGGGCCAGCAAGGGAAGGCCCCAGGCCGCATCGGCAAATGCTACCGCAATTTTTTCAAACCATTCAAGAAAAGCTGACATAAACCATTTGTTTTTGAATTTGACTATAATAACTATTGATTCTCATTTGCGCAAAAGCATTATTTTCACTCAACCAAAAGACTAATAAAAGGCGTTATCAACCAGTTACACACATTGTTTTATGATATATGAATTTCTGAATGCGCGGCCGGAATTTGACGAAACCTGTTTTGTTGCACCCAGTGCGGATGTAATCGGGGACGTGCGGATGGGCACCGAGTCGGGCATCTGGTTCCATGCCACCGTGCGCGGCGACGTAAATTACATTGATATCGGAAGCCGGACCAATATCCAGGATCATGTCTGCGTGCACGTTACCAATCAGACCGCACCCACCATCATCGGAAATCAGGTTACGATAGGACACAGCGCCGTAATTCACGGCTGCACCATTCACGACCGAGTGCTGGTGGGTATTCGCTCTGTAATTCTGGACGATGCTGTCATCGAGCCGGACTGCATGATCGGTGCCGGCAGCCTGGTCACACCTGGAAAAACCATGCCTTCCGGTTATCTGTGTCTTGGCTCTCCGGCAAAACCTGTCAGGAAACTTACAGACAGCGAACGCAGCTCACTGATCCGGCACGCCGACAACTATGTCACCTATATGCGTGCATATCAGCAAAAAGACCAGTACGAATCCAATCCGTTTTACAGCAGATAGTATTCTGGCTGCACCTCCTGACAGGCCGCATACGGTCCTCTGATGTACAGGTAGTGCAACTTTCTTATATTACCATTCGTTGGGTAATCTTTATTTTGCGGCTTTCGAAAAATTAATTTCTCTCCCGTTTTCCACCAACACAATACACTGTGCGCTCTTTTTTTTCAAAACACCTGAGCAAGATTATAATCTATGGTTCTCTGATCTTTTTGTTGGTCGGACTCTATTATGCAGATTACCTGATCAAGCCGAAGGTGCATGATTACCTGTTCCTTTTCTACTCGGTGCTTTTCCTCTGGGCCGGATTTCTGATTTACAGCGTCTGCTGGGGCAAGGTGCTCGGATCAGAAGTGACGGATATCCGCAACCGCACCGTTATGGCCAGCGCCGGCCTCACCATTTTCGGCAAATATATTCCCGGAAGGCTCTGGGTGCTGCTGGGCCGTTCTGCCTATATAGAAAAGCACAGTGACCACAAACTGGGCAAGCTGTCACTGCTGTCATTCAAAGAGCAAATCATCAGCATTTGGGTCGGATTTCTCCTCGGGCTGATCGGATACAATCTGGCCGGCAACTTTTCAGCCGGGGGCATAACCGGCATGCTCGTGCTGCTTGGGATCACCCCCTTGATTTTCAGCTCCTATCTGCCTGATATCGTAAATAAGGTCATGACCAGAGTCATGAAGCGGGAGGTGAATATTACTCCGCTTGACTGGCACATGATCCGGCGGGTTATTCCCTACAGCCTGCTCAACTGGAGTATCTGGGGGATCGGGTTTTATTTCCTCGTTCAGGCCCTGGTTCCGCATGATGTTCCGCTGCTTACGGGACTCTGTTTTCCGCTGGCCGCCAACATCGGGGTGCTGGCTTTTTTCGCCCCCGGCGGTATCGGCATCCGGGAAACCATGATCGTAATCTATCTGAACCAGCTTGGCATCAGCGTTGCCGAAGCCACCACCATCGCCCTGGCATCGCGGCTCTGGTTTCTGTTCGGAGAGGCGTTTCTCTTTGTTGTTGGAAATGCCGCCCATGTCGCACGATCCCTGTGGCGACCCATCCCCGACTGATTGCCGATGTCCGGAATCTACATCCACATACCTTTTTGCCGGCAGGCCTGTTCGTATTGTGATTTCTTTTTTGTGACGCGGGACCGGCTGATCCCTGCTTTTGTCGATGAACTTGTTGATGAAATCCGCCATCCCTCAGTCCCGGAAACCGGTGCTTCCTCAAAGAATCTCTCTGATATCATCCGCGATTACTGGTTTTCCACCCCGGTGAAAACGCTCTACTTTGGCGGCGGCACTCCTTCCCGGCTTGACACAGCTTCATTTGAGCGCATAGTGGATGCCGTCCGGGACCGTTTCGACCTGTCTGCGCTGCAGGAGTTTACCATTGAGGTCAATCCGGAGGACATTGACCGTGACTGGCTTGAGGGGGCCAGGCAGGCGGGGGTCACGCGGCTAAGTGTCGGTATTCAGTCTTTCCGGCCTGAGTTGCTGGAGTTCATGCACCGGGCGCACTCTTCAGAGCAAGCGCACCGTGCGCTGGAATTGATTGCCGAAGCAAACTTCGATTCGTTCAGCGCAGACCTCATATATGGAAGTCCGGGACAAACACGACGGCAGCTTGAAGAAGACCTGAATCAGCTGTTTCGTCACGAGCCGCCTCACATATCGGCATACTCGCTTACCATCGAACCGAAAACGCGGCTCGGAAAACAGTACGAACTGGGCCGGCTGCAGCCTGCCGAAGGCGATGACGTCCATGAACAGTATCGGTTTATCACATCCGCTCTTGCCGACCGGAACATACACCGGTACGAAATCAGTAATTTCGCAGCGTCCGGCCACAGGGCCGTCCATAATTCATCCTACTGGAGTCACGAAAATTACCTCGGACTGGGTCCGTCCGCTCACTCGTTTTTCCTGCCCGGCTGGCAGGATGAAGCACTCCGCTGGCAGCACCCCCCGGATATTCACAACTGGAGGCAGCCGGCCGAATGTGAAAAGCTCTCCGGCGAAAAACTTGCAGAGGAGCGTATTATGGTCGGGTTGCGAACTACTGACGGTGTGGAGCCCGGGACTTTGTATGACAGATACGGCTATGACCTGTCGGAAGCGCAGAGGGAATGCATCGGACAATTTCGTGAAAAAGGCCTGATGGAGCCGGGAAACACGCTGCGTCTTACTGACAGCGGATTTGCTGTTGCCGACAGCATTACACTCAGACTGCTTTCATAATGATACTATTTCAGAAGTGTCATGGTTCCGGACCTGACAACATCCCCGGCCTCGAGGTGATAAATATAAACCCCGCTTGCCAGCCCCGTTCCGTCAAAAGTAACGTCATGACTCCCTGCGGTCTGCTTGCCGTCAACCAGCGTGACAACCCGGCGGCCGATGGAGTCGTAGACGGAAAGCCGGACATTTGTTTCCTCGGGCAGACGGTAAGAAATGACCGTTACCGGATTGAATGGGTTGGGATAGTTTTGCTTAAGCTCTACCCGGGACGGAATTTCTGAATCCGGTCCTTCGGGATCTTTCCCATCAGGATCCGCCCCCGTAAGTCTGTCGGGCTGTACCGATATGTCTGACACACCCAGCCATGACCGTGACCCGTCAACCGGATCCGTCCGCTTCCCCGAGTAATAATAGCGCCAGAATAATTGTACAAGCGGTTTGTCGATGAGATGTCCGGGAAGATAATGAGGACCCATCTTTGCGGATTCGCCGTCAGCCTGCGGTTTGTAAGTCACAGGATCGCCCTCCGCGTCAGTGACATCATGAAACGGCCCGGAATCGCCGATGCGGTACTGAAGCCTGAGGTGGTATCTTCTCGAATTTTCCGCATGAGTCAGGCCGGTCCAGGACACCGACACGGTGTTTTCCTCCACATCGCGCGTATCCAGATTAAGCAACGCGCCTCCCAGGCGTCTGCCGGGGTAGCCTTCATTTCCGTCCGGATGAGAGGTGTTTATGAACGCGAAGCCCTCCGATCCGTGACCGGTCACCCTTGTCCGTGATTGCAAATGAAACAAACCGGATGTCTCACCCTCAATCTCAGCATCCAGCCGGGGCTCTTTGTGATCCATGTATACAAACGCCAGGGAGGGTGGATGTGCGCCTGCGGTTGTATCGGCAGGCCATTCCTCAAACCGGTATTCCCCCGAGGCAAGAACATGGGGTTTCGGCTCAATAACCTGATCATTATCGGGCTCGAACACCGCCTTTACATGCACCTCGCCCTCCGTCACAGCATCACCTGAAAGAGAAAGCATCAGCGTGTCAGTATGCTGCGGTTCTGTATAATCTCCGGAATTTTCTTTTTTCTCCCAGTGGGAGAACTGGTGCCCGGGCCAGGCCCTGGCAACGAGTTTCACAGGAACCTCTTCAAAATATACGCCATCCCACGGATATACATCTGCTTCGGAACCAACATCATCCACAGGCAGCCTGCGCTGGCGCTTTGTATCATAAAGTTGCTCATTGCCGGCTCCTGCCGACTGGTTGGATGGCGGTACAACCCCCGGTGTCTCCGGCAAAAGATCAATGCTTTCAACCTGCACATAGCCGCTGCCGGCATCGCTCACATCCACCGTAAGGGTTACAGTGGGGCCGGTTCCGAGATGCTCCTTGATGTGATTGCGAACGTGGTCCGGGCGCAAATCTGCAAAAGAAAGCATATTCCCAACAGCTCCCTGCCAGCTTTCTTTGCTTTGTGGCCGTTCCCACCGCCCGATATGCTCTTCGATTTCAGGTCTGACCACATCGGCCATACTGCTGACTATCTCTTTTACTCTTTCCGGACGGAAGGTTGTGTTCAGATGTCCGGCCATGCGGTTGACAAATTTCCTGTGAAATTCAGGGCTGTCAAGAAGATTGCGAAGCAGTTCGTTGGGCCAGGCTTCCCCCGTACGGGGATTGACCTCTCGCAGGAGCCAGTCAAGAAGATCGTAGTTCGGAAGGGCAAAATAGTTGAACAGAGCCATGGACCGGTCGGTATCAACAAGCATCCATCGCCAGCGGCCGTCATGACCTGCCGGCGCATCAGGCCGGTACTCCGTTCTGAGCCGCCAGAAATCGATGTTGTTGTGAGGCCAGTCGTCGTTTCCGAACCAGACCTGAGCCGTGTAATAGTCCAGCAGGTTATCCATATCAATCCGCTTCAGAATCCTCTGGTACTGTTCGGGATCCGACATATCCTCTTTTACAAAAATATCCCTGGTTTCACGGTAATGCAGGCTGTCGCCCTCCTTGGGCCGCATATGGTCGTCAAGCAGGTCAATATTTTCTTCATCCACGCCGGCAACCCTGCCGATCAGGTGACGGTCGTACCTTTCGCGGAAGTTCTGGATGCCCCAGTATTCTCCGTTGATAAATACAAGTGCCGGCCGGTAGGCCTGGGTCTTGAAATTCATGTGGCGCACCACAGTCTGGGAAGCGGCATCGCGAAACATGGTTTCAACCCAGTCATTGCCGGAGTTGCGCAACAGCAGCCGGTTGTATGAATAATAATCCTGATCCGGAAATACCGGATAGTGAAAACGGTCGTCGCCGTATTCCGTCCTGGCGTAAAGGCGCAGGCTTTTTTGCGGGCCCTGGCGGGAAAATCCGCCGTGAATGCGGATGCCCGCGCCCTGATCAAATGCGACACTGCCGTCTCCTTCAAACATGGTGACATGCGATGGGGCCTCCCAGTCGCGCCCCCTCATCCGGTAATTGCCGTGGCCCGGACGGGGATCTTTTTCATAGTGAATGCCCGGGACATAAATGCCCTCCTCATGCCCGAAAAAATTCATACTGTCCGATACCACCGAAACTACCGGAAAGGAGTACCTTTCTGCGCCTTCGTCAAATACGAAATAGGTCTTTGTGATTTCTTCTGGCAGGTAACCGGGTCGAGTGACAAGGAACCGCAGCACGGTCCCCTTGGCAACAGGATGATCCGGCTTTGTGAAATGAAGGTTATGACCGTCCATCTCGGTCGTGCGGATAGTGGAAAATGCATTGGGATCATCAGACCGGTCACGTATGGGGATTTCCTGGCCGGGCTCCAGCTTCTTCGACGAGCTGTCCGGACTGTCCCCATTCAAAGTGTAGTAAATAGTGGCCTCAGGATCATTATGCGCCACTTCAAGTTTAAAAGCGCTCGTGTGAAACCCTTGAGGGTGTGAAAACGACGGTGGACCCAGCCGGTCGCGGTAGGCTTCGGTGGTATTGGGGGCGCCCGGTGTTGCCTCGCGGAAAAAATACCATTCGCCGGTTCCGTCCGGCTTGCGGCCGAAGGAGTGATCGCTGTTCAGATGTACCGGCGGGATGGAATCGATCCGCTCACCGGTAATCACATGGCTGAGAAGCAGCGGCTCTCCAAGACGGTTAATCGCAAAATTGGCATGCAACGGCCTGCCCGGTTCGGTGCGGTCTTTCCCCGACGCCCAGATCAGCAGAAAATCTCCCGGAGCAATGGTCGTGTCCGGAAGCATCCATCGCCACGGGTCTTCCGGGTCATCAGAAAGTGCCAGATGTTCTGTTGAAACGGGTTCGCTGCCGGTATTAACCAGTTCAATCCAGTCCTCAAAATCGCCGTCCTCATCACTGGCGGTCAGATTGTTGGATGACATGAATTCGTTTATCCGGACATTTTGATTCTGTCGGGCACCATCATATTGACCATGGGCCGGTTCATCAAGCCCGTGATGCCCGTGAGCATGTTCACCATGACTTTGCCGATCAGACCTTTCACCCGCTACTCCGTCATAGGCAGACTGATGATCCAGAGCCAGGGAACTCATGGCCACCGAAAAAAGCAGAATGAACACCATCATTACCGGAAAGCCGCCCCTATCGATCATTTCACCAGTGTCATTTTGCGGGTAATGGTTTTGCTTCCTGCCTGAAGGTGATATAAATAGACTCCGCTTCCAAGACCGGGATGATCGCGTATGTCCAACCGTGTTCTGTGCCTTCCGGCCTGCAAATAGTCATCCACAAGGGTAGTCAGCAGGCGGCCGGTAACGTCATAAACCCGGAGCCTCACCGGCATGGATTCCGGGAGGTCAAACTCAATTTTTGTCTCCGGATTAAACGGATTGGGGTAGTTTTGATGCAGGACAACCCGGGAAGGCAGCTGGTCTTCTGTTTCCGAGCCCACCGGGTCCAGTACTCTGATGGTATCCATTCCCTCGTGATTAATAGCATACTGATGCTCATCAATACGAAGCTCATCAATGCGAAAATGAATGTAACCCTCATTTTCGGGCACAAACCTGATGTTGAGAATATCTCCCGGGTTAAGAGGGTCTTCCAGGGGTTCCGATGAGGCATAAGCCAGCCGCAGCTTTTCTTCATTCCATTCATACCTCCAGCCATCGCGTCCGTCAGACAGGCTGTTTCCGAATATATCCACAATATCAAGCTGTATCGGATCACCTTTTCCCGTACCTCCTCCTTCGGGCGGATAATCGATAGCCAGCTCCAGATAGAGCGAGTGTATCGCCTCGTCACGGGCTCCGGAAACGGATAAAACCATATCCGCCTCCAGGTCCAGAAACAGGAGGTCCGTATCAATATTCAACGCAGCGGTGATGGTATCTTCTGTAAGCGCCTTTATTTCCCGGCCAGCCGTGACAAGATCATTATCGCCGGGTTCGTGCTGAGTGAACCGGGACCACTCCGGACCCAATCCGTTGCGGTTTTCATCCATCGGAAATCCACGAATCCGGTTGTCAAGCAAGCGGAAAACCTTGCCCGCATCATAATGGCCGATGCGGCCGCTTCTGGAAAGATCGTTCTGGAAATAGGCGGAAACCGGCAGGTCGGCCGGATGCAACGCATTTTCAAGCATCAGCAGGGCATCTTCATCCGTCAGCTCGCCGTCGCCGGAAAGATCGCCGTATATGAGGCGCTCGATGACCGGGCCGCTTCCATCCGGATCCGTTCCGGCAAGCAGCTCAAAACGGTTCAGCGGTGCCGAACTGTTCAGATTGATCACTGCCATGCCCAGCCATTCAAGATCCTGCCAGTGAAAAGGCAGTGCCAGTTTTTGCAGGGTGGAATCCTCCGGAGTCACAATATGCTCGGTAATTTCGCCGGACTTCTTTTTTGCGAGCAGCCCGATTCCGAGCGGAGTGTCACTGTTGAACAGCGCCAGGGCAACTTGTCCGGCAACATGCAATTCACCGGCATGAAATTCGAAAAAGCGTCCGGCATGATGCGGAACCGTAGCCTGGTTATAGGGCATATGCGGGATGGAGTCAAAACTGCCGAAAAATACAGGATCGGGATACTCAGCGGAGGCGGCAAATCCGTACCCTCCGCTCTCTGCGGCACGGTTGCCGGATGCCATGTGCCACAGGTAGTTTCTGATCAGGGTGGATTCGAGGCTGGTCTGCCCGTCGCCAAAACCGTTATTATGAGCTTCAATAACCTCACTCATGGCTGACGTCATGGCGATGTTTTTTCCCGGATAGGCCCGGCCGATCACATCCCAGACATCCACCCAGAAGCCGGGTCCAAAATACTCATGATAGTGGAGCATGAAAGTGACATGGCTGTATTCGACAGGAAACTTGGTCTGCGGATTACCGAAAATTCCCGCTGAGCCCTGAATGTAGTTGCGGTAGTCATTGACATTCGGAAATACGACATCCTCCATCATGGTTGCGTCCATTTCCGTCCATTCAAAGGATCCGGCGTCACCGCTCAGGCAGTTTGTGGCGTACTGGATGGCATGCTTGAGTTCGTGCGCGATGGTAACCTTCAGGGCGCCCAGTATTTCATTCTTGATCGTGCCCTTATATGATGATTCCTCGTTGTCGTTATTCTGGAATCCGGGATCGTCAAAGGTGCTGTTGATGAACAGCGTGTCCGGCGATGACGGGTTGAAGTAACCAAACACTTTGTTTCCCGATCCGTCTCTGATATCACCAAAACGAAGATGCATCCGGGGCAAAATCGAGTCTCCGCATACGGACTGATCGAGCGGATCTGCATAACCGAGTTGCTCCACCTGATACCGGTAAGAGGAATCGGCGTACTGGGCAGCTTTTACAATATAGTCGGGCACCCCCTCCGGACCGATGCCGGTTTCATCACTCCAGACACTGTCGGCGCCTTCCGTCTGGTAATGAAGCCGGAAGATGCCGGACTCCGACTCGTAGACATGATCGTCAAATGCAGCCATGCGGGACTGCATCTCCTTCAGTCCGGCCATGGTTTCATGCCGAAAGGATGCAGACATGGCTGCATGATCCGGCTTCTGATCTGCTTCGTCCAGAAAAACCGGTGTAAGACAACGGACAACATCCTGGCCTGATACCGGTGATACCGTGATTCCGGAGAGAAAAGTGACGATTATGATTGCGATAAAGATTTTCATCTGGCAGGTTACCGCATATGGATACCGACGCGGGTGTCTGGTGGCTGTACCAGTCTGCAACGGGAGTTGCAAATGGTCGTTAAATCTGAAAATACAAACAAATAAGGTCAGTCTCAGCGAATAAACGTCATTTTGCCGCTTTTTCTGACCGGACCGGCATGCACCCTGTATATGTAAACGCCGCTTGCAAGATTGCGCGGCTCAAAGGAAACAACATGCCGCCCCGGATCCGCTTCATCATCAAAAAGAACAGCTACCTTCCGGCCGGCGGCATCATAAACGGTTATGGTTACATGCTCCCGTTCGGGAAGAAGAAATACAATGTTTGTCCCCGGATTGCCCGAAGTCGAAAACGGATTGGGATAATTTGATTCCAGAGCAAATTCTTCGGGGACGGTTTTGATACTCAGCTCAACTTCATAATTCAAAGCCTGTTCCGGATCGGCATTAACCAGCGCCACTAAAAACGAATCCGTGTTGGATGCCAGAAATGGCGAAACAGCCCCGGTTGTGGTTTCTGAACCTGACGGAATCAGCCATTCTGCAGTACTGCCGTCTTCCTTGTAGGCCAGTACTCCCACCCCCATATTCCCGCTGCCGTGTTCCGCCGTGATCTGCAGGTTACCTGTTTGTGACGATGCCGGATAGAACATGCTGTAAGTTGCGGACAGGCGATCAAGACTGCCTGTGCCGGTGTACGGCTCAGGGACAGGTCCCCGGTTTTCTGTTACAGAAGCATCCGGATAATCGACGGACTCTGAAAAACCGTAGTCAGGCGATGTCCGGGCCCCTGACGCCGCGTGCCAGAGATGATTTCTGATAAACAGGGTAAGGAAATCGCCGCTTTCTGTGCGGACCGGCATGTCCTGTGCACGGTTATTATTGTAACTATCATCCGCCATCGCCATGCGCATTGCCCGTATCATGGGGCTCAGGGGTTCATCCCGGATGATTTCCCAGGTATCGACCCAGAAATCAATGCCGAGCTCTTCCGCATAAAAAAGCGACCAGGTGACGTGGCTGTAGGCGACGGGCGTCGACCGCCGCGGATTGCCGAATATGCCGGATGTTCCGCCAATATAGTTGTAGTAATCATTCACCTCAGGAAATACGACGTTTTCCATCATCGTGGCATCCATTTCCACCCAGTCAAAACTGCCGGCATCTCCCTGCAGGCAATTGGTCGCATACTGAATGACATGCTTGAGCTCATGTGCAACTGTCGCTTTCAGGGCGCCCTTCACGTTGCCGTCCGGATCCGTATTTTCCGGAAACCCCTCAAAGTTGTTGTGAACGGTAAACTGAAAAGGCGTATTTGGATTGAATTCGCCATAGGCGTTGAAACTTCGGTACCTGATGGTGATAACGGTGTCCTGCCAGGCGCCGGACCGGTTGCCGCACTCTTCGCCGTGGTTGCGAGTGGGGTCAACAAAGCCCATATCCACCACCTGGCGCTCAAAAGCATAGTCGGCGTAATCGGCCGTCCATTCCACAAAATCCGGAACTCCCGTTCCTGTAAGATCCTCCGCCGGGACCGCACTGAAGCCGCTTGTCAGGTATTCAATCCGGAACCTGCCCGACTTTGAGTAATAAAGCTCAAGATCCTGCAGCATATCTGCCGGAACCGTTTTGCCGGGCTCCTCGCTCAATGCAGGATCAGTTCGTCCGGGATCTTCCTCCTGAAGCAGGATATAAGGTGTCATGCATTTCACCGGCTCCGCACTTATTTCCTTTCCGGGACCGATCTGAGGGCTTTTCCGGGCGGACTGTTGTTCCTGGCGTACGTGGTCGCTGCTCCATCCTCCGGACAAAACCAGCAAAACTAAACCCGATATGAATGAAAGCATGAGGAAAGCGATGAATTAACAGTAGAGATGGAACTTAAATTACTAAATTTACCGGCAATTATGACATTTTTCCCCTTGTACCAATCTGATTTGTAATGCGTTATCTTTCCACTTCTTACGACCTTGTATACTTTCAAACTTTTTTCGAACCAACGCACCTCGGAACAATGCAGCAGCAATATCGGGTTATACTGTATTACAAATTTGCCAGCCTCGCTGAGCCGGAGCACTGGGTGGCTGAGCACAGGGAGTGGTGCCGTGATCATGGCCTTAAGGGACGGGTTTATATCTCCGAAGAGGGGATCAACGGTACACTTGGCGGAACAACGGAGCATATCTCTGCCTATAAACATTTTCTCTGGTCTAAAAAAGGATTTGAAGATACCGTGTTTAAGGAAGATGAATGTGACCACATACCCTTTGCGCGGCTGAGTGTCAAATATCGTCCGGAAATCGTCTCATTGCATGCCGGCACAGAGCTGGATCCGGTTACTGACGGAGGCAATCACCTGCAGCCGGAAGAGTGGCGGCGATTGATGGAATCCGGCGAAGAGTATGTGATGATTGATGTCCGGAATCAATATGAATCAAGAATAGGTCATTTTGAAGGCGCTTTGAAACCAAAAGTCGACCAGTTTTATGATTTTCCGAAATGGCTGGATGAATCCGGCATCGAAAAGGATAAAAAAATCCTGATGTACTGTACCGGCGGGATTCGCTGTGAGAAGTTTTCGGTCCTGATGAAAAAGAATGGGTACAGCGACGTGAATCAGCTGCATGGCGGAATCCTCAATTATGCCCGAAAAGAGGGAGGAAAACATTTTCGCGGAAAGTGCTTTGTTTTTGACGACCGTCTCGTTGTGCCCGTGAATCCGGAGGAGCAGGATCCCGTAAGCTACTGCGATATTACCGGCGAGCCCTGCGATATGTACATCAACTGCGCCAACATGGAGTGTAACAGGCTGTTCATCTGCTCTGAGAAGGGCGCCGCGCTGATGGAAGGATGCTGCAGTGAAGCTTGCCGCCGGCATCCGCATAAGCGGCCTTTCGATCCCGAAAAAGCATATGCCCCGTTTCGCCGGTGGTATCACTATTTCGACAGGTCGTTCAAGAGCAGAGCTGATGGACAGTGAGAACGGAATCATTCCATTCACTGACGGTTTGTTTCGCAAAGTGAGAATAGCAGCTCCCTATCGCCGCTATATGACCTGTCGTGTAAAAAGCCATGAGGCGGGTCTTGAAATTATCCGCTTTCTCAGACTCAGGTTTCCTTTTCGATCCCGCGACCAGTGGATTGAGAGGCTGCTCAGCGATTCGGTTTCCCAGGGCAGACGCATACTGCGGCCCGGCGACCAGATTGCCGCCAATCCCCATCTGACTTTTTTCTCGCCGTCATATACAGAACCATCCGTCCCGGATGAAACAGTTGTACTCGAAGAATCAAAGGACTATCTGCTTGTGTACAAACCGGCCCCGATGCCGGTGCATCCTGGCGGCCGTTATAACAGAAATACACTCACTTCCATACTTGAAGGGTTCGGGTATCAAAAAAGCCGGACGAAAATATTGCACCGGCTTGATGCGGTCACATCCGGCATCATCCTTTTCGGACTGAATAACACCTTTGCAAGGAACATTCAGTCTGCTTTTGCTTTCGGCACTGTAACCAAATCCTATCTCTGTGTTGTCTCCGGCAATCCGGATCAGGACCGGATAACCATTGACAGGCCGGTGCGAAGAAGCCACGGATTCCGGTTTAAAATTTCGGCGGACGGAAAGCCTTCACAAACTCATTTTGAAGTACTCAAACGCGGCGCCAGTACATCCATTGTAAAATGTACGCCGGTGACCGGACGTACGCATCAGATACGGCTCCACCTTCGTGAGTGGGGACATCCGGTTGCGGACGACCCCGTTTACGGATTCGGAACCGGCATCAGCAACCCTGAAAATTCATCCGGACCCTGCTCAGCGCAAAATAATCACGGAGAGAACTCAGCAGACGCAATCCAGAACACCGGTATTTCGTTGCTTCATTACAGACTTCACTTTCCGGATTTATCCCTGGACTGCAATCTATTTGACTTTTTCTCCCGGCCCGATGGTTTACATTTTTAACCCAAATGCAGCCTGGATGCAAAACCTGAATGCATAACGTTGCTCCCAGGATTTATCACCTTCGGTTCAGCAACTCATCTGCTCACAATTTTGCCTTTACGGCCGGATAGCAGTAAGTTTCAATATGATTCTACGCAATGTCATAGGCCTGGTTTTTATTGCATCGATGATGAGTTCATGCAGTATTTTTGATACGCGTGAGCCGGATGAACCCGGATCGACTACGGTACCGGTATTCATACAGCCGGACCGGCCGCAGGATGTTGTTCAAAATCTTGAAAATGCTATCCGGGCAATGAATCTGGACAATTACAGACGAAGTCTTTCTCAGGAGCTGTTTCAATATGAACCATCATCCGAGGCCCAAAGCAGCAATCCCGACCTTTGGCATGGGTGGGGTTTTTCAGAAGAAGAGACCTACTTCAACAACATGAGGTCCGAAGCCGAGGGATTAAGCGGTCACGATATTGAGCTTCAAAACAGGTCTCAGGTCCGGGTCGACTCGGATATTGAGGAGTTTCAGGCGGATTACACCCTTACTGTCGAACACAACCGGCAGGGCCTGCCCACTGAGGCCCGGGGAACCATGAGATTGCAGATCAGCCGGGAAGAAGACGGCATCTGGGAGATTATTTCCTGGGAAGATGCCTCCGACGGCAGCGATTTCACATGGAGTGATTTCAGGGCTGCCTTTTTCTGATACACTTCAGAAGGCCTTGATCACATGATCCGCGGCAAGAGGGTATTGCGTCTTTAAAAATCTCTTCTCCATAATGACAGACGTAAGACTATGGCATTTTTAAACATGCGCCTGCATGTCAGAAATGGCGGCCTGTCATGGGAATTTCATGGTAACATTTTGATGACCTATTGGTAACTGTTCGGAAATATACAATCGGGTAGCTTTCATTAGCCAGCATGCAGTAAAACCTAGCATGCAGTAAAACCTGATGCAGTAAAACCCGCATGAAGTTTAAACCGGTAAACACAAGTGTATCATTTCCGGTCAGGAATCGATAACGGTTAATCAAAAATAAAGACACAACCATGAAACACATTCTACTTACAGTCTTCTTTTTAACATTTATTCCGTGCTATCTGTTGGCACAGGGAGTAACTACCTCCGCTATGTCGGGGACAGTAACTGATGACAATCAGGAACCTTTAATTGGAGCAACAGTCCTTGCCACACATATCCCATCAGGAACACAATATGGAGCAGCTACAGACCGCAACGGGCATTTCCGAATTCCCGGCATGCGTGTCGGCGGTCCCTATAACGTTCGTGTTTCCTATACCGGATACAGCTCATACGAACTGGAAAACCTGTCCTTAAGGCTCGGTGAAACAGAACGCCGCAACTTTGAGCTTTCAGAACAAATTATTGATATGGATGCCATTACTGTAACGGCTACTGCCGGGTCAGCCGGGCAAAACTCCGGGACCAGCACCCAAATTTCATCTCGCAATCTTGAAGATCTGCCCACCCTGGACCGGGGCTTGAACGACTTCCTGCGACTTACTCCACAATCAAGTGCTTACGGTGGCAGCGGAATCACTTTTGCCGGCATGAATAACCGATATAATGCACTCTATATTGACGGGGCCGTGAATAATGATGTTTTCGGACTTGCTGCCTCCGGAACCCACGGAGGACAAACCGGGATTTCCCCATTCAGCCTGGACATTGTAGAGCAGGTTCAGACCGTAATTTCTCCTTATGATGTCTCTATGGGAGGCTTTGCCGGTGGAGGAATTAATGCCGTTACGAAATCGGGTACGAATACATTTTCGGCATCCGCCTACAATTATGTTCGAAATGAAAATCTGGTCGGCAAAACCAACCGGGTACAGGCTGACCGGCTTGGCGTTGACCGTGAACAGGTTGAAGACTTCACCGAAAGGCAGTTCGGAGTCTCTGCCAGTGGTCCGATCATTGAGGACCGGTTATTTTTCTTTACAAACGTAGAAGTCCAGAGGGATGCTACGCCGGCACCATTCAATGTTCAGGAATACACCTCTCATGATGAACGCGCCAGTACAGGTGATCTTGATCGTCTCAGAGAACATCTTTTAAATACCTATGACTACGATCCGGGAACATTCGGAAACACTTCCAGAGACCTGGACGGACTTAAGTTTTTCGGTAAGCTGGACTTTAACATCAGTCCGAACCACTTTCTGACTCTGCGCCATCAGTATACCAAGGCTGAACAATTCAGCCGCAGAGCCGGCAGCAGCTCCAGAATCAACTTTTCTAATAACGGTGTTTACTTCCCGAGTGTAACCAATTCTTCGGCCATTGAACTTAATTCCATTTTCGGCCAAAATCACTCAAACAATCTGACTTTGAGCTATGTAAGAGTAAGAGACGACCGCGGCACACTTGGAGACCGTTTTCCGTATGTCAGTATCGCTGACGGCGGAGGAGGTTCAATTGAATTTGGCTCTGAACAATTTTCCACCGCCAACCAACTGGATCAGGACATATTCACCCTGACCAACAATTTCCAGATTTTCCGGGGCAACCATACGATAACCCTTGGCACTCATAATGAGTTTTACAGCATTTACAATTTGTTCCTCAGACAAAACTTCGGGTATTATGAGTTTGACAGCATCGATGATTTCATTAATAATGAAGCTCCCAGCTTCTATACCCGGACTTACGCACTGGACGGTGACGGCGCAGCAGACTTTAATGCCATTCAGTTTGGTCTGTATGCACAGAACGAATGGATGGTAAACGACAACCTGACACTTACCGCCGGGCTGAGACTTGACCTGCCTTACATTCTTGATGATCCCGTTGAAGACAGTTACTTCAACAACACTGCGCTTCCCGCAATTCAGGAGGCCTATGATATCGCCGAAAACACCCGTGCCGGCAGCGCCCCTGACGGGCAGCTTATGTTTTCACCACGACTGGGCTTCCAGTATGCAACCGGAAGCAGATTTGACAACGTCATTCGCGGTGGCCTGGGACTGTTTACCAGCAGAATCCCGTTTGTCTGGCCCGGAGCCATGTTCACAAATAATGGACTGACTGCAGGGGGAGTGAGTTTGAGTGATCTTGATGATGATTTCCGATTCATTGCCGATCCCGACGGTCAGCCGACCAACCCACAGTTTGTCACTCCGTCGGGTCAGATGGATCTCTTTGTCGAAGATTTCAAGTATCCCCAGATTTTCAGAACCAATCTGGCAACCGACTTTACTCTTCCAGGTGATATAACAACAACGCTCGAGGCTATTTATACCAAAACCATCAACAATATCACCTACACAAATGTCAACTCTGATCCAACTGTTGACTTCAACTGGACCGGAAGTGCAGATAACAGGCCTGTTTATGTCGGCGAAAGCATAGATCCGACTTATAACGCGGTATATCTTGCAAGCAACACCTCAAAAGGATATACATACAACTTGTCTGCTTCCTTCGCCAAAAATTTTGACTTCGGACTGAATGCCACCCTGGCTTACTCTTACGGTGATGCCAGAGCACTGTCAGAAGGAACATCATCACAGAATTCATCCCAGTGGCGAGGGCAGGTTAATGTAGACGGGCGGAATAATCCTGATTACGGCAGATCGGATTTTGCTGCCGGGCATCGCTTTATCAGTGCTCTTTCATACAGGCACCAGTGGACCAATTCCGGAAGTATGAGCACTACATTCTCTTTGTTTATGAATGCCCAGTCCGGAATTCCCCACTCTTATGTCATAGGTGGATTTGATGCGAGAAACCTGAATAATGAAACCGGAAGCACGGGCCGAAATCGTTCACTGGCCTACATTCCTGGGTCTTTTGGCGACATTAACCTTGTTGATTACGAATCAAACGGACAGACAATTACCGCAGCGGAGCAGTGGGAACGACTGGACAACCTGATCGAAGATGACCGGTATCTCAGAAACAACCGTGGTCAATATGCTGAAAAAAATGGCGCATGGGGACCGTTTACTGCCTTATTTGATGTTGGCATCCGGCAGGAGTTCGGTTTGTTGATGGGCGGCCAGATGCATCGTTTCCAGGTTTCCGCCGATATTCAAAATGTTGGTAATCTGCTGAACAGCGAATGGGGTACGAATTATGCCATCCCCGGAGATTTCAACAATTACTATCTGTATAATTTTGAAGGATATGCAGAAGATGGCACCACTCCTGAGTTTACATTCAGGGATGGCGAAACCGGTGTTGACCGGTATGATATTGACGGCGGCAGTTCCAGATGGCGTATGCTGTTCGGAGTCCGGTATCTTTTTAACTGATTGCTAAAACACAAAGAGTTCTATTCCAGCAGGCCGCTTGAGCAACACACCTGAACCCACAACCTAACACGAAAAAGGCTCTTGACCGGAGCCTTTTTCGTTTTTATAACGCTGATTGCAAATTCAATGAAGTTTTTTTCTGCCGCACTTATCGCATTTCTTGTTATAGCTGCTTTAGGGATAAAAAGCAGATTATTTGAATTATCAGATAATACGTTTCCAGAACCCAACAGGCTTATTCTGATATCTATCGATGGCCTGCATCCTGACTATCTTTCCCGCGCACATACACCCGTGCTGGACAGTCTTGCTTCCGGAGGAGTCATTGCAGAAAATCTGATTCCGATATTTCCTACAAAAACCTTTCCGAATCATTATTCTATTGCCACCGGCCGGTATTCAGAAAATACAGGTATTATTGCAAATAATATGTATGACCCTGTACTTGATGCCAGCTTCAGCCTGAGCGACAGAAATGCGGTAACTAACCCTGACTGGTACGGGGGAGAACCTGTATGGGTTACTGCCGAAATCCAGGGAATCACTTCTGCTACTATTTTTTGGCCAGGATCAGAGGCTCCGATCAAGGATACTCAGGCTACATACTGGCTTTCCTATAATCAGGATATGCCTCATCAGGATCGCGTTGACTCATTAATTCACTGGATGACACTTCCTGATAATGAGTATTCCCTGTTGAATACACTTTATTTCAGCATTGTTGACAGTTATGGTCATTGGTTTGGCCCGGATTCTGATTCCGTTACTGCAGCTCTGGAGAAAACAGACAGTACACTTGACTATTTAATCAGTGAACTTGACAAACATGGCCTTCGTGAATCTTCAAATATCATAATCGTTTCCGATCATGGTATGGCTGCCACATCTGAAGATCGTGTTATCATGCTTGATGATATTATATCACTTGGTGATGCGGAAGTCCGGGACTGGGACCCCGTAGCCATGATTCAACCGCTTCAAAACAGTACGGAACAGATTTATCGTGCTCTAAAAAACAGCCAGGAAAATTACAAGGTATTCAGAAAAGAGAATATTCCTGACAGATTTCACTTCAAAAACCACCACAGAGTTCCGGAAATTATTGTTATCGCCGATGTCGGATATACAATCACCAGCAGAGATAGAATGGAATCATTCGGCATTACTTCCGGTACTCATGGATATGATAACCTGGCCTATGAAATGCAGGCTTTTTTTCTTGCACATGGCCCCGATTTCAAAACCGGAAAGACCATCCGCGCTTTTGAACTGGTTCATATTTATGAATTAATGTGCCAGTTGCTGAGCATAGAGCCTTATGAAAATGATGGAGATTCTGACAAATTAAAACACATTCTTAGGTGAGCGGATCTTACAGGTCAGCTGCCATCCGGTTCCAGAAATGCCTTTGATATCCTCGTGAAACGACCCGGCTGATCCAGAAAAGCATAGTGTCCGGCATTATCGATTCCCACAAGCACACCGTTTTTCAAGCCTTTTTCCATTCGGCCGGCCTGATACCAGGGCGTATAGGGATCATCCTTGCCCCAAAGCAGAAGTACTTCCTGATTTATGTGTGACAGACAGCTTTCCAGATGTTCCGACACTGTTTTTACAAATGTCTCCCGCATCACACCGTCAAGTTCGCGATAGTCGGATGACCCCAGAGACTTCCATATACGGGTTTCACGCAACCAGGAGAGCGCTTTGCTTTTTAAACCTTGCGGCAGTAACTGAAAAGGGAGCTTCAGTATCATTGCAAGGGCCCGGCGGCGGTAAAATGAGAACGTACGCCGGGGCTTCATTCCGGCCCCGCCGGTGATAATCACCTTTTTCGGAGCAATGTCCGCATGTTCTCTTGCAGCCCACTTCAGTGTAATTCGTCCACCGAATGAATGTGCGAGAACATCTATAGCGCCGGCTCCGGCAAGTGATGCAAAGGCAGTAACCATATCGGCATAATCGTCAACATTCCAGGGCCTGCCGGGGGCAGGGGTGTCTCCGAATCCTGGAAGGTCCGGAATATAGCAGGTCCTGATATCACCAAGTGCCCCGGCCAGCGGCATCATGACGCTGGCCCTGCTTCCCCAGCCATGCAGCAAAAGCAGTGGCCGTCCCTGGCCAACTTTGTAATAGGTCACCGGGATATCCCGATACGTAAATACGGATTTGCCTTCTTCTGTCACCGAATTATTCTGTTTAATCTTTTTACCTAAACTATTGATTTCAGGCTGTTTTTAGCTCCGCTCTGAAAAACAAAGCAGTCATTGTTTTTACCAGATGCGCATTTATCGTCCTTTTGCCCTGTCCACCAGCTCCCTGGCACTTGCCAGCGCATATTCGCTGATTTCGCTTCCGCTCATCAGTGACGCAACCTCCCGGATATGTGCTTCATCATCCAGCTCAATAATCCTGGTTACGGTTCTGTCATCAGATTCCCGCTTTTCCACGCTGAAGTGGTGATCTGCCTGACCGGCGATCTGGGCCTGATGGGTAATGGCGATGATCTGACAGTGTTTCGACAGGTCATGCATGGTTTTGCCAACCTGTTCGGCAACCGCACCGCCAATTCCGGTGTCAATTTCATCAAATATCATAACCGGCAGATGCTGCTCTCTGGCAATAACGGATTTCATGGCCAGCATCACACGCGATATTTCACCACCGGAGGCAATACTGGCCAGGGGTTTGGGCGATTCCCCCTTGTTTGTACTGATGTAAAAAATCACATCGTCCGGACCGTCACTGCCACAGGCTACCGGCCGGCCATCAATCTCGATCCATCCTTCATTGTCGTGCCGCCATGCAACTTTTGTCTCAAACCGGTTATTCGGAATTCCAAGCTGTCGAAGTGTGTCGGAAATTCTTTTTCCCAGTTCAGCACCTTCTTCGAGTCTGGCCCCGTGCAGTTTTTCGGCACAATCTCTGAGCACACCGGCAGCTTCAGCAGCTTCCTTTTGTTTCTTTTCAAGTTCAAGATCAAAGTTTTCAGCCAGATTTACCGACTCCCTTATCTCTTCCCGGTATTTTGCAAGAGCAGACAATTCCAGGCCATACTTTTTCTCCAGACGCCTTATTTCCGCCTGTTTCCTTCTCAGCTCTTCCAGCCGGTCCGGGTTGAACTCAATTCTGGACCGGTACTGCTCAGCGTAGGAAAGAAGCTCCTGCACACTTACTTTTGCCGTCTGCAACTCATTCAGGTATGTCCCGAACTCCTCATCCATACCGGCCATGTCCTGAATAGCTTCTTCAATGCGGGTCATCAGGTCCATCAGACTGTGTTCGCTTTCGGAGCCCAGATAGTTTACCAGTGCCGCTTTTTCATCCAGTTCTTCGGCATGATCCAGCCGCTTCATTTCAGATTCAAGCTCCTCAAATGCATCAGGATCCAGATCAGCAGCCTCGAGCTCCTGAAGCTGAAAACGGTACAGTTCCATTTTTTCCTGCAGCTCGCGCTCGCGTCTTTGAAGCCGATTCAGCTCTGAACGCAGATTTTTGACCTTTTCAAACTGTTTTTTGTAAGTCAAAGCAGCCGGCCGAACCGCCGGCAGGTCATCAATAACCTCACGGTGATGGTCCTGCTTCAGAAGCAGCTGATGATCGTGCTGGCCATGAAGATCGACAAGCCGGTCCCCGATGATTCGCAGGGCAGACAAGTTCACCGGTGTGTCATTCACAAAAGCGCGGCTTCCGGTCGGACGGATCTCCCGTCTGAGAATAATTTCACTCTCATTCCGGTCTATTTCGTTTTCATCCATCAGCCGGCCCACAACCTGATCCGGTCTGCCGCCGGTTCCAATCACCGCTTCAACCACAGCCTTGCGGGTGCCCTCGCGTACCGTATCCGTGTCGGCCCGGTCACCCAGAACAACATTCAGCGCCCCGATTATTATCGATTTCCCGGCACCAGTCTGACCTGTAAGAATATTAAGCCCGGCACCGAAAGACACTTCCAGCTCATCAATCAACGCATAATTTTTGATGTAAAGACTCTTAATCACTGCTCCACGATCTTCGTTTTTTGAAGTGTTGGCACCGTTTTTTCTTACTGCAAAGATAGAACTATTTTTCATACTTGTGGAGTCTTGTGTTCAATGACAAGACAACAGAAATTACCGGGGCTTACAGTGCCGATTTGGATGAAAAATGGCTATTTTGTTGCAATGAAAAAACATAAGCAAAAAAAATCCCCCCGGGATCAGCAGATTCCCGATGCGCCGGAACAGGTTCCCGTGATTCCGCTGCGGGACACTGTAATTTTTCCGAACACGATGTTTCCGATCCTCGTCGGCCGCAAAGCAACCATTGAAGCAGTTAACACTGCTGTTGAAGGCAACAAATATGTTCTGCTATGCGCTCAAACAGATCCGGAAGAGGAACATCCCGGACCCGACAGCCTCCACAGAAAAGGTACACTCGCGCAGATCATTCAGGTACTCCATCTGCCGAACGACCTGCTTAAAGTCCTGATCAGCGGCATCCGGATTGCAGAAGCCGATTCATTCGACGAGCAGGAGTCCTACCTGACTGCAAAAATCAGTCTTCAGGAAGCAAAGTCCGTTACCATGACAGCGCGGCTCAAAGCGCTGATCAGGAAAACCAAGGAGGGTTTTGAGCGGCTCGTCATCCTGAACCAGAATCTGCCTGAAGAAGTGCTGCTGGGCTTCGAACAGAACTACAATCCGGAGAACCTGCTTTACTTCATGGCATCTTATCTGGACCTGGATATTGATGAAAAGCAGCAGATTCTGGAAGATCCGGACATTGAGAACAAATACCGGAAGGTCCTCACGCATCTCACCGGTGAGCTGGAGCTGCTTGCCGTTTCAAACGAAATCAACGAGAAGGTCCAGGACGAAATTCAGGAAACACAACGAAAATTCTACATCCAGGAGCAGATTAAAATCCTTCAGGATGAACTCGATGAGGACGGATATTCCGATCCAGAGCTTGCCCGCATCAAGGAAGAGCTGGACAAGCTGGCCCTTCCGGATGCGGCCCGCGCCAAGGCGAATGAAGAACTGGAGCGGCTTAAGAAAACTCCGGCCATGTCTCCAGACTACAGTGTTTCGCGCAACTATCTGGACTGGATACTTGCCCTGCCATGGGGAAAATATTCGGAAGACCGGCTTGACATCACCGCTGTTCACGGAGCTCTTGAAAAGGACCATTTCGGACTTGAAAAACCAAAGGAACGGATACTTGAGTACATCGCCGTCCTGAACCTGGTCAACAAAATCAAAGGTCAGATACTCTGCTTTGAAGGCCCCCCGGGCACGGGCAAAACCAGCCTCGCCAAATCCATCGCTGACGCCATGAACCGCCAGATGGTACGAATCTCGCTTGGTGGGGTGAGTGACGAGGCGGAAATCAGGGGCCACCGTAAAACATACATCGGATCGATGCCCGGCCGGATTATTCAGGCCATCAAAAAAGCCGGCACTATGAATCCCGTCATTATTCTGGATGAGATTGACAAGCTCGGGAAGGATATGCGCGGCGATCCGTCATCGGCTGTTCTTGAAGTACTCGACCCGGAACAGAATGACACGTTCAACGACCATTACATGGATCTGGATTTTGATCTGTCCCAGGTCATGTTCATTACCACGGCCAATGTTGCCGGTCACATCCAGCCGGCGCTGCTCGACAGAATGGAGGTCATTTCTCTCCATGGCTACCTGGAACACGACAAGGTGGAAATTGCGAAACGCCATCTGATTCCACGGCTTCTCTCATCGCACGGACTCACACCATCCCGCGTAAAGTTCAAAGATGATGCCATTCGAACCGTTATCCGATCTTATACTGCCGAGGCGGGTGTCCGTGTTCTTGAGCAAAACCTCGCCTCTTTGTGTCGCAAAGTGGCTAAATTGACGGTAAAGCAGAAAAAGGATGGGAAAAAGCCGTCACAGATAACGATCAACGAAAAACGGGTCCGTGAATTCCTGGGAGTTCCCAAATACAAGGACCGGTCGCTGGAAAAAAAGGACAAAGTGGGCAGTGTAAACGGTCTTGCCTGGACCAGTACCGGCGGCAGTATCCTGCAGCTTGATGTCGCCCGGATGTTCGGGAAAAACAAGCTGATCCTGACCGGCAAACTGGGGGATGTCATGAAGGAGTCTGCGCAGGCGGCATTGACCTATGTCCGTTCCCACACCAGTGATCTGGGTCTGTCAGAAGACTTTTTCGAAAAAAATGAGCTGCATGTCCATATTCCGGAAGGAGCCATTCCGAAAGACGGTCCAAGTGCGGGCATGGGAATTGCACTGGCCATGATATCACTTCTTACAGACACCCCTGTGCGGCATGATGTTGCTGTAACCGGCGAGATCACGTTGCGCGGTGAGGTGTATGCCGTTGGCGGACTTAACGAGAAGCTGCTTGCGGCCAGGCGAAAAAATTTATCCCGCGTGATCATACCCAAAGAAAACCTTCCCGACCTTGAGGAAATACCGTCCAAGGTTACCGAAGGGTTGAAAATCACCGGCATAGACCATATTTCGGAGTCGTTTCCTTTTGTTTTCCGGTCATCTGTTTTTCCGGGTTTTGATGGTCAGAAGGATACAGGTAACACCACCGCTGCTGCCGGCAGGAAAAAAACGGCCGGAGAATGAGGAAATGAATCCTCACTCCGGCATCGTTTATGTTGCCAATGCCCGGTTCTTGAATACTGACAGCTGAATATGTCGGACATATACTGCTATTCCGGGTTATTCTCTCAGTAATAGTTGTGTATAAGAGTACGATGCCGGATAATCCTTACACTTTTTTTTCATCTTTTTTAGAATTTCCGATTTAAAATGACAAATGAACCGAAGGTCACGAAGTGAAATATCATGACAACATGCATTTATCACGTCTGAAGCCGTTACTTATCCAGGCATCAACAGTACCAGAACAAAACAGGAAATGACAACCGAAACAGAACCGGCTTTTCTGGAAGAAGAAGAGCGGAATGATTTTACAAGATATGACCTGCTGGTTCCGGAAGGACACCATGAGCAGCTCCGGCTTGATAAATACATAACCCAGTTTATACAGAATGCTACCCGAAACAAGGTTCAGGAAGGGATAAGGCAGGGCTGGGTCCGTGTAAACGGATTGCTGGAAAAAGCCTCATACCGCGTTCAGCCCGGAGATGAAATCGTCATCATCATTCCAAAAAGCCCGCCTCCCGAAGTTGCCGGAGAAGATATTCCAATTACCATCGTGCATGAAGATGACGATCTGATTGTTGTCGACAAAGCGGCAGGAATGGTTGTCCATCCGTCCTACGGAAACTGGACCGGAACACTTGTCAATGCACTGATGCATCATGCCGGCAAGCTTTCCAAAACCACTGAGGATAGTGAGCTGCGGCCCGGAATCGTACATCGCCTGGATAAGGATACCAGTGGTTTGCTGGTCGTTGCCAAAAATGACATCGCCCATCACAAGCTTTCAAAACAGTTTGCCGAAAAGACCGTCGAAAGAACCTACCAGACTGTCGTCTGGGGTTTGCCTCAGAAGGATACCGGTGTTATTGACCAGCCTCTGGGAAGAGACCCTTCAGACAGAAAGAAAATGGCGGTTGTAGCGGAAGGCAAGGGCAAAAACGCAGTGACCCACTACAAAGTTCTGAAGCGGTACGATCACCTGGCCATGCTCGACGTGGCTCTTGAAACAGGCAGAACCCATCAGATCCGGGTTCATTTTTCCTGGATGGGTCATCCTGTGCTTGGAGATCCTGTTTACGGCGGAAACGCTGTTCGGTACGGTCCGAATACCGGCAGCCGGAAATCCATGTTCCAGAACATTTTCTCTGTTCTGGGACGGCAGTGCCTTCACGCACGTTCGCTCGGATTTGAGCATCCGGCATCCGGCGACTGGTTTCAGTTTGAGTCGGAAATACCGGATGACATGCGAAATGTCATTGAAAAGCTTGATCAATATTGCTCATAACTTTTTATAATAAACCATCGCTTCAAACAGATTTTTCCTGCTGTTAATAATCCTGAAAAGATCGTCAAAACACTCATAAAAGCCAGTTGTACCAGAATTATGGAAAAAGAAATCAAAATCAACGTATCTTTGGATGACAAGAATGTCCCTGAAAAAATTATCTGGAATGCCGATGATTCCAATATCCGTGACATGCCGGTACGGGCACTGCTGATGGGCTTGTGGGATCACAATAATAAAGACACTTTGCGCCTGGATCTCTGGACCAAAGACATGAGCAGGGATGAAATGAAGATTTTCTTTTACGAAACACTCAAAACAATGGCCGATACACTGGAGCGGTCGATCGACGACGAAAGAATTGCCGGTGACATGCGAGATTTCTGCGCCTATTTCGCAGAAAAAATGGATATTGCAGAAAAACCGGACTCCTGATACCTTTTAACCAACTCCGGTCTCATTAAAAATTATTTTTTTGCGGTATGGACAGTAAAAAAGTGCTGATCATAGAAGATGATCCGTCTAACCAGACGTTGTTCAAATTATTTCTGAAAAATGAACCATATGAACTCATTCCGGCGTATTCAGCTGAAGAAGCATTGCGGTTTCTGGAATCGGAGCAGGTTGATGTCATTCTACTGGATCTGAACCTTGAAGGCGACGGAGACGGAGCAACACTGGTTCAGAAAATAAAGCAGCTGCCCGATTGCAGTTCCGTACCGGTGTTCGTAGTAAGCGGACTTGATGAGCAGCAGTTTGCCGGGTTCGGCATAGATGACAAGGTGAACGGTTATTTCCGTAAACCTGTCCGCAAAAAAACCCTTGTTTCGGCTCTTGCAGAAGTCACCTGATGCATGCGTGAAGCCGGAAGACTACCGGTACAACACTGACCCGAATGTAACTGCACTGTCACGCTCCCGTTCATCCCATAGTTCATAGCTCGTTTTTTCCCCCTTTATTCCCTGAAGTGACGATAGTGCGGTGTATAATGGAGGAAAACCGCAAATACGGTACGGATCATAGTCTTCGCCAACCAGCCTGAGCAGTTTCTCTTTTTCGGCATTGCAGGCATGGTCCAGAAAATGCCTGTCAAATTGCCTGACCTTGTCGAACAGCCCTGAGGCCGGTTCGCTGTCTCCGAATTTCTTGCCGATATGTGACAAGTCTCCGGATATCAGAAACAATGTGTCATCATCGTCAAATTGTTCTGCCAGAAGCGCCGCCATATTGTCAACTTTTTTGCCCGTATCGCCATCCGGCTTATAGTAAAGCTCTTCAAAGGAGTCCACCAGCAGCGGGACAATCTCAAAAGAATGTGACCAAAGGTATTGCAGGAAAATCAGATGGAGCTCTATGCTGTGCTCATTTCTGTGAGCCCGGTCACTGAACGAACATCCGGTTGCCTCGGAGTGCTTTTCAAGAATGTCCATGGCCTCGTTATCTGCATCAACCCTGCCCAGAGGTGTTTCGAACGCTTTTCTTGTTGCTATAAAGGGCTTTCCGTCATAAAGCGGATAGTGCATTCCGGCATAATGAGAGGTGGCAAGCATCACAATACGGCGTGGTGAAATTTCCTTAAGTGGCTCAAAGGCAGGAACATAAGACATCATCCCCACCCTCGGATCTATGTGCGGCGCAAATAATGCCTTGATCCTGTTCTCATTGCTTCCGGTATCTTCGCCGTTGCCGCCTCTTTGTAATTCGGTTTTTGAGAATTTTTCAAATGCGTTCTTCAAAAAATCTTTAAGTTCTTCCTCTCCGGCCGGATAGGAATTTCCGGTGCAAACCGCAGGTCTGACATCCGCCTGTTCAAACTTTTTTTCCGTTTCGGTTTTGTAAAACCGGAACCAGGGCGAGAGCAGCAGCCTCGCCTCATCCAGCTGCCTTATAAAAGCAAGCAGCTGATCCTTGTCAACATCGCTTCCGTAGCGTTTAAGCTCGGTGAGGATCTCATCAATCGAATAGTTGCCGTTGAGCAGGGGAATCATTGCGGCTATCTGACGGTCCAGTACAAATGGATTTACCATATATCCCTGCGGGTCATGGAAATAAATCAGCTCATTGTTCTCATGTGTAACCGGAATCATTTCCACATCGGATCGTATAGGAGGAAGATTCATATCTGTCCGGGATACAAGAAGCTCTTTCTGTCGGGAATCCAGGTTTTGGTTATCCATCCGTTTCAGGGTTATTTATTACAAATACAGTTAATGCCATAAGTATTGCATACGGGATGATCCGGATTTTCTGCAAAGCGTGCCTTGCATACAGCTCTTCCGTGTGCAATCAGCAGGTGAGATAAATTTGTCCATTCCTCTTTTGGAAACAAAGCCATCAAATCGCGCTCAATTTTGACCGGATCCTGATGGCGGGTTAGTCCGAACCGGTTGGCAAGACGCTTCACATGCGTATCCACGACAACTCCTTCGTTAATGCCAAATGCATTGCCGAGAACAACATTTGCCGTTTTGCGGGCGGCCCCCCTCAGCGAAAGCAGCTCATCCATGGTTTGCGGAACATCGCCCCCGAACTCTTCGACTATCTTTTTTGCTGATTCCTTGATTGATTTAGCTTTGTTTCTGTAAAATCCGGTGGTCCGGATGGCTTCCTCGATTTCCTGAATCGGCGCTTCGGCTATATCCTTCGGTTCAGGCCACATCCTGAAAAGATCTTCCGTGACTATGTTAACACGTACATCGGTGCACTGTGCACTCAAAATAGTCGCTACAAGCAACTCAAAGGGGCTGGTAAAATTCAGTGCACAATGCGGATTTGGATAGTGCTGATACAGTTCAGACAGCAGTTTCTGTGCTCTTTTTTTCTGATCCGGTGTTTTCCGGGGCAGAGGCGGTTTTTTGCCGGATTTGGCGGCTTTCCGTCCGCTTGCTTCTTTTTGTGATTTCACTCCGGTTTTCGATTACTTTGAATTTTTAACTCCAACGTACAACAGAATTTTGGCAAATTGTTTATACTGTCATAAATGCAGAATATAGGATTCCGGTCTGCATAAAACCAACATAAGCTGATCATCATAAAAATCCACTGGTAATGGCATCAGAACCGATATACCTGGATTACCGCAAACTGGACAATCTGATCCATTCGAGGATACGCCTTGCCCTGATGTCCGTACTTACCCGGGTTGATGACCTGAGTTTCAACGAACTCAAGAAATCTGTCAACGCAACCGATGGCAACCTGAGTACGCATCTGTCCAGACTTGAAGAAGCCGGGTACATTCAGGTAGAAAAAATTACTGAGGGTAACAAGACGGAGTCAAGATATTCTGTCACGGAAAAAGGCCTGACGGCATTTGCACGGTACATCATGGACATCGAGCCGTTTATCGGCTGATCTGTCCGCTTAAGGAAAGATACCGAGCTGCTGATAGGACAGGGCAATCTTCTTAATTGCGCTGATATATGCCGCTGTTCTCAGATCCGTGTCATATGAACGCGCATTTTGGTGCAGCATATGATATGCCAGGACCATCGTGTCTTCCAGACCGGAGTCAACAATATCCCATTCTTCCGGTCCTTTCCCGATTTTCTTCACATCCTCAGGTTTGAATGCTGTCCCTGTCAGTCCCTCAATGGCATTGAGTAGTCTGCCCATGGCGTTTTCTTCGTACCTGCGGTCCATCCGGCCAAACCGGATATGCGATAGGTTTTTGATCCACTCAAAATAGGATACCGTCACACCCCCGGCATTGAGATAGATATCGGGGACAATCAGCACGGATTTTTGTTGAAGAATCTGATCGGCATCGCTGGTTAGCGGGCCGTTTGCCGCCTCACCGATAATTTTTGCCTTTATATTAGCCGCATTTCCGGAATTGATCTGATTTTCAAGCGCGGCCGGTATCAGAATATCACAATGCTCTTCAAGAAGTTTATGGGACTGGTCAATAAAGGTGCCCTCCGGATAATTGGCTATGGATCCGGTCTCGGTGATATGGTTTTTGAGCTTTTCAATGTCGATACCCTTTTCATCCAGGATGCCGCCATGTGCCTCGGCCACACCGGTTATCAGAGCTCCTTCCTGTCGCAAAAATTTTGCCGCATAATATCCGACATTGCCAAGACCCTGGACAATTACCCGCTTGCCCTCCAGGCCGGTTGAAAGTCCAAGTTTATCCATGTCTCCCTTAACGTTGCAGGCCTCCCGCAATCCGAAAAATACTCCCCGTCCGGTTGCTTCGGTTCGTCCGCTGATACCGCTTTGGTGAATCGGTTTTCCCGTAACACAACCATCACTGTCCAAAGAACTGACCATACTTCGATAAGTGTCCAGAATCCAGGCCATCTCCCGTTCGCTGGTGCCGTAGTCAGGAGCAGGTACATCAACACCGGGACCGAGAAAGTTCTTTTTTATCAACTCAAAGGTAAACCGGCGCGTGATGCGCTCTATTTCCGCTTCAGAGTACTTCGACCGGTCAATTTTCACACCACCCTTGGCTCCGCCGAAGGGCACCGAAACAACGGCACATTTGTAGGTCATAAGGGCTGCCAGGGCGTTAACCTCATCCTCGTTAACCTCCATGGCGTAACGGATACCTCCTTTTGTCGGTGCTTTATGGGAGCTGTGTGCCGACCTCCAGGCGTGAATCACCTCCACGGTGCCGTCATCCCGGCGAAGCGGGAACGTCACATGATAAGTACTGTTGCAAGCCTTGATCTGATTGAGCATCCCCTTGTCAACACTCAAAAATTCAGCCGCTTTGTCAAAATTCTTGTTTACCTGTTTGAAAAATTTAAATGGGGCCATAACCAATAGTTTATCAATAATTTAATGAATAAGTAAAAAAGGAATTATTTGTGAGCCAACCACTTCAATGTAACATTATTTATCAATAATTATAAAAATCATATAAAACTCAACTCTTCAATGAAGCATGCATAATTTCCTTCCAGGTTCCGGGCCCGCCGACAGTCCGAACCAGATACAATTTGTCCGGGATAAACACCAGATCAAAACGTTCTCCCACGCGTTCAATAATCTCTTTTTTCCGGTCGGCCTCCATCTCTTTATACATCAGACTGACATGGGGCATGTACGGCTCATGTTCTTTCTTCAGACGGGTAAGACATCGTTCCCGAAGGGAGAGAAGGGTATCATTCGGAGCAATGTGCACAAAAAGGGCACGGTACAGTGAATCCCGGAAATCCGTCTCTTTCAGGTGCAGTGTCATTGGTTCACTCTCTCTGGCCAGATCTGTTACAAGATCTTTCAGCTCCGCTTCCGGCCGGTCTATGCTTCCGGCCACCGTGATATGAGGTTCAAAAGCCGGGGCGTTGTATTCGCTTGCAAGATCGTCAATTATACGTTTCAGAACGCCGTACACCTCGTTTTCCGGCTTCAGCCAGAGAGCATACCGCTGAGGGTTGGTCTGTTCAGCTTCTCTTTTGACAGACATTTTTCAGATAAATTGGAGGATAAATTGAATAAGGTATGTGATGCTGTGATCTAAATTGATGATAGTAGCCATCTAAGTCAATATTCTGCGCCTATTATTTTCACAGAGCATTATCATCCATTCCTTATGTGCTGACTCTTTTTGTGACTCTGATTATCTGTCCGTCAATAACCGCCTTGCAGGCAATTGCATGTCAAAAGAGCCTGAAATATTTTGATCTTTAGTTTGTATTTGCTGAGTTCGGCGTATCTTACTTCCCAATACTCCAGAAATGATGATATCCGGATGACCACTGACGATTCCCGGGACAATTCAAGAACCGATCCGCTTTCCGAACCGGAAGAGACAGTAACGAAGGAAGCAAGGCGCACAAAAAATTTTGATCCGCTGGCTCCCTACAAGGGAGTAGTGCGCCGTTTTTTTCAAATTCACCGCCATGTTACGGGACTGTTTATGGGGGGAATCATCGCCTATGTGGCTTCGCTGTCCCGTGAAAGAAAAAAAGGGCTTCGTTCCTTTCCCTCCCGGTTCCTTGCCTTTTTGGTCAGGCCTTTCGTAAAACGGGAATTACGAAATCTGCCGTTTCCGCTGCAGCTGCGCCGAAGACTTGAACTTCTTGGACCTACCTACATCAAACTTGGCCAGATTCTTTCTCTCAGGGAGGATATTCTTCCCAGGATTATTACCAATGAGCTGAAAAAACTGCTTTACAACCTGCCCGAAGTCCCGTTTCAAAATATCCGTGAAATCATTGAGAAGAATCTTGGGGATGATATAAACAGCATTTTTATAACTGTCGATGAAAAACCCCTGGGTTCGGCATCTATAGGCCAAACCCACAGGGCTGTGACTTTGGATGGCAAAGTCGTCGCGCTGAAAGTGATAAAGCCCGGCATCCGTGACACCGTTGAAACGGATATTATCCTGCTGAAATGGCTCGGTCATTTTCTTCACTGGACAATCCCGCAATACCAGCCCAAAAGGCTGATTAACGAGTTTTGTTCCTATACCATCAGGGAGGTGGATCTGGAGAATGAAGCGGACAATGCCGAAGTGTTCAGTGCAAACTTTCATGACCATCCGCATATTCTGTTTCCGAAAATTTTCCGCGACTATAGCAGCAGGGATGTACTGTGCATGGAATTTATGGATGGTGAAAAACCGGACATGTTTGCTTCCCGTGATATCAAAGCCGAACGCAAAAGCAAGATCATTGACCGGGGAGCTGAAGCAATTATCCGTATGCTGTATAAGGATGGTTTTTTTCACGCTGATTTGCATCCGGGCAATTTGCTCATTATGAAAAATGACAAGATCGGCTTTATAGATCTCGGTATGGTCGGCAGATTCGAGGAAACCACCCGAAGACGTATGCTGTATTACTTTCATGCCCTGGTTTCAGGTGACATTGAGGGCGCAACCCGCAATCTGACAGCCATGGCCCGGATTGGAAAAAACGGCGATCCTCACGGCTTTCGAAGATCCGTGTCCGACCTGCTTAGAAAATTCTATCAGCACTCTTCAATTGGTGATTTCAGTATTGGTGAGCTTATTATCAATTCACTGGCGGTTGGTGCGCGTCACCGTGTTTTCTTTCCTGTGGAAATGACTTTAATGACCAAAGCGCTTGTTACTTATGAAGGTGTTGGAAAAATGCTGGATCCCAGGATTGACATTCCGTCCGTGTCCAGAAAACATGCCATAAACATCTTTCAGGATCAGTTTCATCCTGCCAGCATTGCCCGGGAAATCTGGAGGGGGACACCGGAACTTGTTGATGCACTGATGCGATTACCCCGCATAACTTCAGACACGCTCAACTACCTTGAAGAAACCGTTACAGACCGCAGTCCGAAGCCCGATCCTATTCAGGGACTGAACAGCAGCATTCTCAGTGGTTCCTGCGTTCTCGGAGGGACCCTTGCTGTTGTGCAGGGAGGGCCATGGCCGTTGTGGGCCGGTCTCTTTGCCCTTGGCGTTCTCTTTTATGCATTCAACAGCAAATAATGATCACTAGTCACAGATATACAAATGTTACAGCAGGTGATGATCCTGTTGATTTTGGATATTTGGATAGCCTCTACAAGAGTGTATCCTCTCTGATTATTGACAATTATTACAGGGCAGAGCTGCACGGTTTTGAAAACATTCCCGAAAAGGGCCCGGTAGTAATCGCATCCAACCACAGCGGGAATGCCTTTCCTCATGATTCTTTTGTACTGGATCAGCTGCTTTGGAGAAGCGGAAATTTTCCGAAAGATTCAAAAATCCGGCCGCTTTATTCGCCAAAGCTTGCCGTGAACTGGTGGATGCGCCCGTTTGGACTTGATAACTGGTGGCGGTTATTCGGAGCTATCGATCAGACATATATCAATTTCGACCGGGTACTGGCCCGCGGAAAACGTGTAATATACTATCCGGAAGGCATTCCGGGCATTGGAAAGGGCTTCAACAGAAAGTACCGGCTTCAGCCTTTTCAGCCCAGTTTCATAAAACTTTCAGCCCGTTATGATGTTCCTGTCGTACCTGTTTATGGTATAAATGCAGAATGGATTAATCCTGCAAGTCTCACTTTCAGATGGATGGACCGGATTTTTTCCCGGTTACTCGGAATACCTTTTATTCCTCTGCCGCTTGCCTTGCTGGCGCTACTCTTTCCCTTTTTCTTTTACTTCGGATTCCCCTGCAATATGAAATTTGTTGCCGGATCACCGATTGATGTGCGAAAACTGCTGCAGTCCGGTGGTTGTGCCCGTCCGGAAGATCCAGGGAGGGAGGAATCTGAAAAAGCGGCATCTGAAATACAAAAAAATATGCAGGGGGAACTGGATCGCCTGGTCGGGAAATACGGGCAAAAACCTTATGATGTTTCGACACTGATCAGGTCTTTTAAAATAAACCGGGGCAAAAGGTGGTTGATGAGCCCCTTTGGATGGCCCTTGTTGTTTACCCGACACTATCGTGACTATTATGATTCGGCAAATAGCCGCAGAACCAACAGCCGATGGTTGCGCGATTGGGATATTATTGGTTATTACCTGCCACTGGGATGGATATTTCTGGCCATTGTGCGCAAGCTCAGGAAGCACCCTTATGGCAGCAGGGGGTTGTCAAAAGATCAGAAAATCAAAAAAGAAGGAAAATACATCTGGTCGGTGGCTAAAGGGACAGAAAACGACTGATACACCGCTTTCTGTCCCTTTGTCTTACAAAGCCATTCGTTCTTGTTTCAGAAATCAATCTGACGGTTCCGCTATTTCACGATTTCGTTTTACCACCCTTGGCCGAACCGGATGGTTTTTGCTGTTTTTCAAGTTTCTCCAGTTTTTCGTTCAAAGCGTCCACCTTTTTCGATAGTTTCTCAACTTCTGAACGGCTGGGTATGCCCATCCTTGAGACAATTGATTTTACGTTTGATTCAACTGTCTCTTCTACTTCATCAAATTTGTCGCCAAAACGATTTTCAGCTGTTTTGTAACGCTCGGATATATCCTCCCACAATTCATCTATCTGCTCCTTGCGCTTATTTTCAAATTCACTTCCCCTGTCAACCAGGCTGCGAAATAATTTGCTTCCCTCTTCTTCTACTGCTGACAGCGCTCCGAGTCCCGCCAGCCAGATTTCCTTGGCTTTTTCATTCCACTCCGGTTGTTTCTTTTTTTCCTGCTTTTTCTTTTCACTCATAGTTATCCTCATTTTTTATTGTTTACCTGCTTGTTTTCAAAATCTTCAATCCTCTTTTCCAGCAACTCAATTTTCTTCTTGAGTGCAGCAAAATCTTCCCTTTTCATACCTTTAAGTAACCGGTCGGTACTGTTCTTAATCCATCCTTCCATTCCTTTCCGGATATCATCCCACTGCCGGTCGATAAAATTTCCACCCATTCTCACCCATTCATGCAAAGTAGGAATAGAGGATTCATCCGCCTGCCTGCTTTGTTCAAGTATGATCTGGCGCAGAATCTGAGCCGTGTAATCTTCATCTTCATTTTTATTTGTCACACGGATTGTAGCGCCGGATCTGACAATTTCAGCAAGCTCACCAAGCGAGACATACCTGCTCTCTTTCACATCGTACATCTTGCGATTGGCGTACCGCTTAATTAATCGCTCTTCCATAGGCCCGGAATGTAGGTTAATTGAAATTCTGTGATTTTTAACCGTGATAACGCTCCGCATTATATTTTATTACGCGGTGCGTTAAATTATACGGATTAAACATCCAAAATGTTCATTTGGTTTGCCTTTATTTTTGTAACTGATATATTTATGCTTTCATTAAATCAATCAAGCCGGACAATAAAGCAATATCATTCAAAAAATGAGAATTATTATATTTGGCCCGCCCGGATCAGGCAAAGGGACCCAGGCAAAAAAAATTGCAGCGCATTTCAATATCAGCCATCTCTCAACCGGAAACATGTTCCGGGAAGCCATAAGCCAGGGTACGGAACTCGGAAAACTTGTTGAATCCATCATAGATCAAGGTCATTTGGTACCAGACCAGACCGTAGTTGATCTTGTTGAGGAAACAATCGATAAAGAAGAATATAACGGTGGTTATATAATTGATGGTTTTCCCAGAACCGTTGAACAGGCTGTCGCTTTTGACAATTTGCTTGAGCGTCGCAATGAATCCATCGATGCTTTTTTGTCATTGCATGTTCCCGATGAAGAGCTGGTAAAGAGACTTCTTGCAAGAGGTGAGGGAAGAAGTGATGATACAGAGGAAAAAATCAGAACCCGACTCGACGTCTATAAAAAAGAAACTGCACCGGTAATGGACCACTACCAGCAGGCCGGGATGTTTCGGTCTATCGACGGGACCGGTACAATAGATGAAATATTTGAACGGGCGCTCTCTGCGTTGCCTTCAAAATAATTCTAACCATTCCATGCAGAGCGGTGTCACGTCCTGAATAGTTTCGGCTTTACTGAATATTGCTGACCCTTTTCCTGTAACGAAAAACGGAACTCTGTTCCGGGTATGACTGCGGGTTGATAAATCCTCCAGATTTCCGTGATCACTGGTAAGCAGCAAGGTATGTCCTTTCGGCCCAGCACTCTTAATCAGTGAAAGCAGCAAACGGTCCAGTTTATCAAGCACCTCAGAAGCAAAATCAGGTTTCCTGTCATGGCCGGCTTTGTCAGTTAAATAGTATTCCAGAAGAACAAAGTCATATTTATCCGCAGCATTTATAACTCTATCTGCTGCAGTTTCTTCTGAAATGACCGGGACATCCAGTGATAAACGGTCCCGCCAGGCTTCCTGGGTTATTTCAGCGGTGACAGCCTTTTCCCGGAGTATCTCATTGATGGAATTCAATTGTAATCCGGCATTTCTGGTCATAAGAGTCGTTGTTGACCACCTGTTTTTCTGCTCGGCGTAATCAAAAAAGACCTGAGGAAAAGCATTCATGAAGTAACATGAAGCTTTTTTTTCATGAAGCCGGTTAAAAATACTTTTGCCGTTGAGCAGATGCCGGATTTTCGAGTGGGGAAATGGGCCGAAATGTTTTCCCAGTTCTGCAGCCGCATTTACTCCCGTGAACAGGGTAACCTGACCGGTCCCGCTTTGCGGCAAACCATCCATTCCAAGACAGGCGTCAAGCGAAGTAAACACATGCTCCTCTTTTTCAAACGGACGCGATGAAGCCGTGAACGGCTGATCACCCGTCAGCCATTCAAATGCAGGCAAGCGGTTCAATGTAAATGGATTGCTTTGTCCATCCTCACCAAGTCCTATTCCATCTACAAAAAGAAAAATAAGGGACATCAGCGTTCGATTATAATGGTAACAGGGCCGTCATTTACCAGTGAAACATTCATTTTTGCTGCAAAAACTCCGGACTGGATTTTTCCCGGCAAATGTGTATTCAGGTAAGATTTCATCTCATTATACAACGATTCTGCTTTCTCCGGTCCCGCTGATGCAATAAAACTCGGCCTGGTTCCCTTTTTAACTTCGCCGTAAAGTGTAAACTGTGAAACCAGCAGAATTTCCCCGCCCACATCCTCGACACTTTTATTCATTTTCCCTTTTTCATCTTCAAAAATGCGGAGTTTGCGGCATTTGTCAGCAACCCATGTCACCTCGTTCATACTGTCATCTTCATGAACAGCTGCAAGGACCAGCAATCCCTTGTCAATTTCTCCCGTTACCGAGCCGTCCACTTCTACTTTTGCTTCTGAAACACGTTGAACTACTGCTTTCATAACACTTTTTTTTGTTCACAAGTATGGGGATAACCCCCGGATACCATGTTCAAACAGGTACCGTTTTTTTTGAATGTTGAGAAAATAAGGAATTGCACACCTTCCGGCTTCCCGAATTAACATTCCTTGCCATCAATCTTTCCTGTTGGAATCTTGTGAGGTGAATAATGTGTGATTTATATATTGCGTTGACAAATCACAAAAAAAAATCTTATGTAATTGTTATTCATCGGAATGATATCAACATTTTTACCAACAATACTCCCGTGCCAGGCCTTTTAAATTTGAAAACTTTCTTTTCCACATATCCACAGGTACTAATGCTAAAACGAATTTTATATAAAAACTAACTATTAACAGAAAAACCCTGTGGAAAAAAAAAGGATTCACTGTTTGGTTTTCATTCCCAATGTTTCAAAATTTGAAGTGCTCAAACCGGATTCGTACTTCTCTTTCCGATACACATTTTTCAGATAATTGATTCCATCACGATGACAGAAAAAAAAACATACAAATCAGCTGGTGTTGATGTTGATGCCGGGAACACCTTCGTCTCTTCCATAGGTAAACTGGTAGCTGAGACCCACCGGCCGGAAGTCATTGATTCAATCGGAGGTTTCGGTGGATTGTTTCAGCCGGACTTTTCCGGAATGAAACAGCCTGTGCTGGTTAGCAGCGTGGATGGTGTGGGGACCAAGCTGAAAGTGGCTTTTAAAGCAAAGGTTTACGATACGGTTGGACAGGATCTTGTCAATCACTGCGTCAATGATATCGCCGTTTGCGGAGCTGAACCACTTTTTTTTCTTGATTATTTTTCAACAGGACGCCTTGAGCAGCATGTTGGTTACGATGTTGTCAAAGGTTTTTCCATTGCCTGCAGGCAAAATGGTTGTGCCCTGATCGGAGGCGAGACAGCTGAAATGCCGGATATTTATGCAGATGGTGAATTCGATCTGGCCGGAACGGTTGTCGGAGTAGTGGACAGGGAGCACATTCTGGACGGTTCAAAGACTCAAAAGGGGGATGTCATCCTGGGGATCACGGGTACTGGTCTGCACACAAACGGATATTCCCTTGCCAGGAAGGTACTGTTCGAACACTTTGACATTCATGATCATGTGGATGAGCTTGGTATGTCTGTGTCTGAAAGCCTTCTTCGTGTGCATCCGTCCTATCTTGATGTGATAAGGAATCTGAAAAGCAAAGTAGGCATCCGCGGGTTTGCGCATATTACAGGTGGCGGCATTGCAGGAAATACCAACCGGATTGTCCCGGAAGGACTAAAGCCCGATATAGCATGGAACAGCTGGAAATGGCCTCCCATTTTCAAGCTTATACAAAGACTCGGAAAGGTTCCGGATGAAGATATGAAGCAGGCATTTAATCTTGGTGTGGGACTGACGGTTATTGTTTCTCCTGACACGGCAAAACAGCTTATTGATGATCATCCGGTGAAGGAGTTCGATCTTTTTGAAATAGGATATGTTACCTGACGTTCAGAATGACCCCAGCAGCATGGATGCATTTTCCCTGGTTGGTTCATATGCAAAGGCTACTCCCATGTCGACCGGAATGTTAAACAAGCGCATTTGAAACCGGATTCCGACTCCATATAGTGTACGTGAGTTCCCGATGAGCTCAGATGTGTTGCTGCCGGTAAGCGGTATAATGGTGTCGCTGAATAATGTTGCATACATAATATCGTAAAATACCGGGAAGAGCACATTTCCCCGGTCACCGCGATGCAGCGGAATGGTATAACGGGTATGAAACCGGGATGAATTATTTACGCCATCAAGGATATTGTCATCAAACCCTCTTGAAAAGAATCCGCTGATGTCAAAGTAAGGCAGATTCTGAGTCACCCACTCTGTCCCTATACGCAGTGACTGGTTGCTTCTGGTGCTGAGTGTGGTGAATTTATACAATCCGGCCCTAAGTGCTGAAAGTTGCTGCGTCAGATCTGTTTGTATATCCTGCTCGTATTCACCGAACAGAAGCCATCCGGTATTGGGTTGAACATCCCCGATATTTTGCTGAATACGGTGCTGGTACGAGGCGAATAATCCGGCTGTGGTTCTGTCGAACCAGGGACCCAGTGCCTGTCCGTCTGTATCAATTTGCCTTTGGCGCAGATGATCCACTCCGGGAATGACTGTAAAAGCCGAAAATCTTGTATTCTGGTCAATCTGAAGCCGTATCGGAATGTCCACCCCGAATCCCTGTCTGTCGATCAGGCCGGCCGTGGTCTGAACCGGCCGCTGATATCCCTTCAGGCGAAATCCTGGAAAAAATCCGCTGTACTGATACTCCAGATCATACCATAACCGGCTGTTCGACGTACTCACTTCTGCGAAATAGCTGTTTTTCCGGAGGACATCACCACTCGACATTGTCAAACCGAAGCGATGCCCAATGTCGCGTGTTTCGTTTTCCCAGTACGGAAAAAAAGCCCTTGGACGAAGCCATCCCAAACCGGTTCGGTAAGAAGACATGGTCCAGTTTTCAGGCATGGAATCAGGATCCGCAGAGGCAGGTGGCGATGGCTCAGTCCGGTCAACCCGTTTCCATTCCTTATCATCCACCGGTACCGGATCAATATCTTTTCTTCCCAGAATTACCAGCTCAAACCGGTTTTCCAGAAACTGAACAGCTGCTATTCTGTTTCCGTCCGGGTCGAAACGGCCCTCCATAATGCCGTATTTGTGATTAGTAAGCCGGTGCAGTCTGTTTTTCCGGATGTCGTATTCATACAGGTTCAATATTCCTTTGAAATCAGAAGTGAATAACAATCGGTCACCATCCGGATGCCAGACCGGATCGTAAACAGAAGCATTATTAAAAGAAATATCGGCTTTTTCTGACTGCCATTTGTGAATTTGGTCCCGGTGGAGAAGCCACAAGCCCTGTATCCCGTTTCGATTGGCAAGGAGTGCCAGGGAATCGGGAGAGCCGGGATGGAAAGCCACTTCCACCATATGTCCTTTTTCAGGTACAAACAGTGTATCGGTCTGTTCATCACTCAATTGTATGAGCTGGTTTCTCTCGTGATGTGTCTGAAGTCCCCAAACTTTGTTACTTGAAGCATAGGAAGGAGCGTGCAGGCGGTCAGTTTTTTTTGAAACAGGGCGGGCGGATAGAAAAGAGCTTCCGTCATGTGTAATTTCATGCACCCTCATTCTCTCGTAATTATTGTAGTAGGGGTGGCGGTGATACCTTGAATACAGGAAGCTTTTACCATCAGGGTGTGATGATATGACATGATCTTCCACTGTTCCGGTCTCATAAAAAAGGGAAGTCCGGTCATTTTTAAAATTGTAACTGTAAAACCCCTGCCTGTCGCCATATGATCGCGCATGGAAAACCAGTACATCATCGGAAATCCAGAAGGGCCTTCTTATTTGTTTCATTTTAACCGCATCCGGGGATTCAAATATGGTTTTATTCTTCTGTGGATCCGGTTTGTAATATTTGCTCCGGTCTTCCTCAAATTCTTTGTAAAGCGTGGAAGGCCGCTTTCGGGTATGGTACCATAATGCTGTCCCGTAACCGAGAAATGGCCAGCGCGATACAAAACGAATCGTGTTTTTGGTTGTCTCCATGCCGTACTCATATTGCAGCCACCGGATAAACTCATGTCCGCCGCTGTAGTGACGGTCAAATGGAAAAGTCCGGGCCGGATTCATCATCATCTGATCCAGAGACCATCTTTTGCGGCTGTCAAAAATGGAGTGAAACTGCCGCTTGAAATAGGGGTGATTTCCACGGCCGCTCACTCCGAAATGGCGGTGTGATTCGTGAAAAACGGCAATTCCCTCAATCATACCAAGAGGGGCGGCCATATGCATGGTCCTGGCGGCATCAGGGGAAAATGGGCGGATGAAACCGGAAACCCCCGCCGTTGGAATAACATTCAAATGGAGGGCATGGACAAGTTCGTGGGGCATTACGGTCAGAAGCCAGTTGCCGTCACGCGGATTCATGGTCTTTCCTTTCAGTCTGGGTATTTCAACCTCTATTCTGAAATTCAAAGTGGTCACATATCCATTTGAACGGTCATTCTGACTGTTAAGAACAACCGGCATGTCTGAAAGTGAGCCGCCGACCAGTGACTGCACCACGGAATATTGATCTTCCAGGATATTAGCTGTCTGTATGGCTGCGGATTCTTCACCCTTCTGATAGAGTATCCGAAAATGATCGGTTTCAAGCTGCTGCCAGGCGGGCCGGGACGGGCGGTAAAAATTATCATATACCTGGCCGGATGCGATATCACCAACCAGCAAAATGGTGATAATAACGGGTATGAAGTACAATTTTTGAAACCGCATGAGAAATTATGATAAAACAGCGGTCATGGAAGGAAAATCAGCAGCTTTCATTCAGTAATATACGACATATTGATACATCAGCCAGAAAAAGCAGAAGCTGCCGATCATCACCATAATGTGCCAGATAGCGTGAAAGTTGAAATGAACAGGTGACGGGTTAGGCCATTTGAATCCATAGATAACGGCTCCGATGGTGTAAGCCAGTCCTCCCAGGAAAATCCACAAAATGGCACTGAGGGAGAATACATCCCATAGTGCGGGAAATACGGCAAGTGCGAGCCATCCCATCGACAGGTAAATAAGCAGGGATATCCATTTCGGGGCGTTGAACCAAACCAGTTTAAAGAGTATGCCAAGTACGGCTACAGCCCATATGATGGTAAACAGCGCCCAGCCAAGATAACCTTCCAGAACTATCAGTGTTATTGGTGTGTAGGTTCCTGCAATCATGACATAGATCATAATATGATCAATCCGGCGCATGAAACGGATTCCCCTGTCAGATAGTGGAAGCATGTGATAGAGGGTGCTTGCCAGATACAACAGAATCATACTGCTTCCGAATATGGTAAACGATATGACGTGAACAGGATGTCCGTACATGACCGATCTGTGCAGCAACAGTACCAGACCCAGTATGGAAAGCAAAACCCCGGCCAGGTGCGTATAGGCATTGGCCGGTTCCCGGACTTTGCTGAATATTTTTGCTATTGTGTTCATCTGCGAATTAAAAAAAATGATGAATGAATAAATCTACTTATTTGAAACGGTTTTAACACCTGCTTTGGTTTCATCATGACGCTCCTGCCGGTAGAATTGTCTGAGACTGTTTCGTGCCATGATTACCAGGACGATAGCGAGGACAAACAAAGCGATGGACAGCACACTCAGGAACCAGCTTTGCTGCTGATACTGATTCCAGGCAAAAACCAGGAGCGAAAGCAGGGTGACCAGGAACATGAATATCATTGGTATGACCGTGAAAATTGGATTGACGTTCATCTTTGCAAGCCATACGGTACCGGCCAGCAGGGCAAGGGCGGCCAGCAGCTGATTGGCAGAGCCGAATATGGGCCAAAGCTGCTCAAACTGACCGCTGAAAAGGAGCATGCCGCTCATTATAACTACCAGAAAAGTGACAAAAAACCGATTCATGAAAAAGTGCCGGACTGTGGATTCATTCAGATCTTCAGCATACTCCTGAATCACGAAACGAGCCAGCCGTGTGCAGGTGTCAAGTGTTGTAAGAGCAAATGCTGATACGGTTAATGCAACAAAAGCGATGGCAACTTCTGCCGGTATTCCGAGCGATGAGATGAATCCTCCAAGCCCTTCAGAAAACAAAGTAACCGGACCCACATCGGCAAGCCTGGTTATGAAATCCGCCCTTGTCATGACGGCAACAGCCATGACTGCTATGACAGCAAGAAGGGTTTCAATGAGCATACCACCGAAACCGATCATTCTGGCATCTTCTTCCCTGTTTATTTGTTTGGATGTGGTTCCGGATGCAACCAGCGAGTGAAAACCGGAGATAGCACCACAGGCGATGGTCACAAATAAAACGGGAAACAGGTAACCAAGCTGATCTACCTGGAAGTGTACGGAAGCACCCATTTCAATTCTCGGATTGCCAACCAGGATTCCGGCCGCCCCGAAAAGTATCATCCCGTAAAGCAGAAAGGAATTCAGAAAATCACGAGGCTGGAGAAGAATGGAGACCGGGGTGACTGCAGCGAGAAAAATATAGGCCACAAGAATGGCAATCCAGTATCCGTAACCGATTTCAAGGGGAACGACTTCGCCAAGATATACGAAAAAATAGAGAAGCCCGACACCGATTCCCGTACTCATCCACAACGGGACGCCTGTTTTGTTGATTACTATTCCAAACAGAAGTGCCAGTAATATAAAAAAGACGGATGCTGAGGCTGCGCCGGGTACGGTAACAAAGGTCCGGGCAACGATATCCATGAATACGGCGATTATCAGAAGCAGAGTCGCAAATGCAAAGACGAGGAATAGTTTTTTGCCTGTATCGCCGATGTATTCCTGGATAATTTCACCGATTGATTTGCCCCGGTGACGCAGTGATGCAACCATGGAGGTGATGTCATGGACGGCACCAAAAAATATCCCCCCGATAATAATCCAGATCAGTGCCGGCATCCAGCCGAATGAAACAGCTATTACGGGACCAACGATGGGTCCTGCACCGGCAATTGAAGCGAAATGATGTCCAAGTACCACAAAACGGTTGCTTGGTACATAGTCAACGCCATCCTTTTGTTTGTGAGCGGGTGTGGTGTTTTTGTTGTCAATCCCGAGCTTGCGGGATATGAATGCACCGTAAAACCTGTATGCACTTAATAAAATGGCAGCGGTACCGGCAACAATGGCTAAAACGGACATGTTTTGATGGAGTTGACACCGTTTTCAACACGTTGTGCAAATACGTAATTGAACACAGTTACGTAGTTAAGGTGGTGAAATATGACCTGTGAATCCCGAAGGTAATTGGTAAAACAATAAATGCTGTTAATCAAGAGAAAATTGATCAGTCACGAAACGGGTCGTAAACATCGGGACCGGCCATAACAACCCCAAGTGGTTTGAGCCAGTGTTTGATCTGAATGGTATTCTGATGGTAATTGAGCACATCGGTCAATCTGCGATACACATGCGGTGACTCGTCGAGTCCGCCGCCCCTCAGTTTTACGCCTTTTTTTGACAACCACTCTTTCATCATGGCAGGAGTGACTTCTCCGGCTTTTACCTGTTTTCGCTTTTTACCTCGGCCTCTGTACTTTCCGGCGGCCTTCCGCCTCGACATGACACGTCCGGCTCCGTGAACAGTCGAGTACAATGCACCCCTGCTCTCATCACTGTCCGTTCCTTCCAGAATGACGGAAGGATCGCCCATACTTCCACCTACAAAGCTTTGCTGGCCCGGAAATGCCGGAGTTGCTCCTTTTCGGATGACCACATATTTTTGTTTTTGAATATTTGTCCGGAATTGCTTCGGATTTCCGTTTGTGCGATTATCAGATTCCGGGTCGTGGACAGGCGAAATTTTACTATCGCGGTCAGATTTGTCTTCTATTGCATGCTTCTCTTTCCATGCATAATTGTGGTGGTTGTGCACCTTTTCAGTGATATTCGCGCCAGCGAGCTTTGCAACTTCATCACATACCCATTCCCGCCCCGCTTTGGCGTACTCCCCTGAAAGACGCATCGCACGGTAGTAACGATCCCCAAGGTCGCTGTCAAGATCCAGAAGGACCTCTTTCTCAACGGCTCTGACATCCCAGGGGCGGTCCTGGGACAGGTTTATGAATCCCGTAGCTGTTTTGTGACCCAGTCCGCGGCTTCCGAAATGTACGCCGATCCATACCCTGCCGTCCTCATCCGAAAAGATATCAACATAATGGTTCCCGGAACCGACCGTACCAAGCTGCTCTCTGGCCAGTTTCCTGAGATCGGCAATGCGGGATTCCGGTCCGTACGCTTTCCAGTCATCGCTGTCAAAAAGCGGATGATCTTTCGGTGCATCCGGGTTTTTTTGACCAAGACCAAAAGAAATATGCTTCTCGATGCGATCCAGCAAAGGATCGAGGCTGAGATCGTTCACGTGCAAGTCCAGCCGTACGGCAAGGTTGCCGCAACCGATATCAAAACCTACGCCAACAGGTGAGACCTTGTTTTTGTAGGCAGCAACACCGCCGATGGGCATCACATAGCCCACATGACCATCGGCCATTAATGCACCATACTCAGCCCGGCTTGCCACATCAAGAAATTGCCGGATGGTATTGTCATCATGAACACCGTAAACCGGATAACCCTTTATGTACTGCAGCATTTATGAAAAAAGGTTTCAGATCAGGAAGCTGCCTGTGCCTTCAGTTTATCGACGTAATCAAGTTTCTCCCATGGAAACTCGTCACGCCCGAAATGACCGTAGGCAGCCGATTTTTTGAAAATGGGTCTCTTTAATCCGAAACGATTAATGATTCCTTCTGGTGTGCAGTCAAAGTTATCTCTGATCAGTTTTGTCAGTTTGACATCACTGATTTTTCCTGTACCAAAAGTATCTACAGAAATGGAGACTGGTTCGGCAATTCCAATGGCATAAGCGAGCTGAATAAGGCACTCATCAGCCAGGTCAGCTGCAACAATATTTTTTGCAATGTGACGGGCGGCATATGCGGCACTTCTGTCCACTTTGGAAGCATCCTTTCCGGAAAAGGCACCGCCACCGTGTGCTCCATGGCCACCATAAGTGTCTACAATAATTTTGCGGCCGGTCAGACCGGTATCACCATGCGGCCCACCAATGACAAAATTTCCGGTGGGGTTCACATGAATAATGGTTTCATCGTCCACAAGATTACCCGGGATTGCTCTTGGGATAAGGTGTTTCCTGATGTCTTCCTTAATTTTATCCTGGGTGATATCATCATCATGCTGAGTGGAGACGACAATGGTATGCACGCGAAGCGGATGGTTATTTTCGTCATACTCGACTGTTACCTGGCTTTTGCTGTCCGGACGCAGGTAGGGCATCAGATCTGTTTTTTTCCGGATTTCTGCCAGTTCGCGGACCAGATTGTGTGAATACTGGAGCGACATGGGCATTAAGGTGTCAGTTTCTTTGGTGGCAAAACCGAACATCATACCCTGGTCACCGGCGCCAAGTTTATCTACCCCCATGGCAATATCCGGACTCTGCTGGTGAATGGTGACCATCACGCCGCAAGATTCCGCATCGAACCGGTACCCCGGTTTTGTATAACCGATTTCACGTATGACATCCCTGACCAGTTCCTGTATATCAACATATGCTTTTGTGGTAACTTCGCCGGACACCACCACCAAACCGGTTGTTACAAGGGTTTCAACCGCCACTCGTGAATCGGGATCCTGCTCAAGCATGGCATCAAGAATGGCATCGGAAATTTGGTCGCAAACTTTGTCCGGGTGTCCCTCGGATACCGATTCAGAAGTAAAAAGTTTTTTCATGGGCTTTTATCGAAAAAGTACGTGGTTGCTGATTATTGTTGATTAGCTGCCAAAGATACAAAAAAGAGCGGCTATTCTAAAAAGCGCCATTTAATGAAGCCGGCCCTGTTACTGGAATAAATCGTTTCTGCCGGGCAGGGAAATACCGAGGTATTCAAAGGCTTTTTGAGTGGTGATCCGCCCTTTTGGTGTACGCTGCAGAAAACCCTCTTGAATCAAAAATGGTTCATATACTTCTTCTATCGTACCCTTGTCCTCACCGACGGCTACAGCAAGGGTACCGAGTCCCACAGGCCCGCCTTTGTAGTTTTCGATGATACTGTTCAGAATCCGGATGTCCATTTCGTCCAGTCCCCGGGGGTCAACATCAAGAGCGTTCAATGCTTTGTCGGCAATTTTGTCATCAATTTTGCTTTTGCCGTCTACTTCGGCAAAATCCCGGGTTCTTCGCAGCAACCGGTTTACAATTCTGGGAGTTCCTCTGCTTCTTTTGGCAAGCTCATAGGCGCCTTCGTCTGTAATGTTCAGACCGAGAATCCCGGCAGATCGTACGGCAATGTGCTGAAGCAGTTCTGTATCGTAGTAATCCAGCCTTAAATCGATTCCGAAGCGGGCACGCAACGGAGATGTCAGCAATCCTTTTCGGGTAGTGGCGCCAATCAGTGTAAAAGGCATCAGATCGATTTGAACGCTGCGGGCACTTGGTCCCGAGTCTATTACAATATCCAGCTTAAAGTCTTCCATTGCTGAATACAGGTACTCCTCAACTATGGGGTTCAGCCTGTGGATTTCATCGATAAAAAGGACATCTCCTTTTTCCAGATTGGTCAGCATTCCTGCCAGATCACCCGGTTTTTCAAGTACAGGACCTGTTGTGGGTTTAATCTGAACCCCCATTTCTTCTGCTATGATATGAGCCAGGGTGGTCTTGCCGAGTCCCGGGGGACCGGAAAGGATCACATGGTCAAGGGCGTCACCGCGGTTCCGGGCGGCCTTGATGAATACTTCCAGATTGGAAATGATTTTTTTCTGACCGATGAAATCCTGAAGCCTGGATGGGCGTATCTGTTGTTCGAAACCGGAATCCCGGTCGTTTGCATTCAGAAGGGGGTTTGCCACACTTTTTCGGTTTTCGGTGTTATTGATTGACGGTCGTAAAATAACTAGCGCAGGGGTACAATTGCCATAATTCGTTTTTATGACTAACGTTTAATGTCTGTCTGCAAGTTTGCCGGGCAGTATTACGAAAAGATACACCCATTGGTATACTGTTGGTATATTGTAATTTGCAATTAAGAAACTGAAATGTATTGAAGGAATATGGCCGAAGACACGAATTTGCCGGAAAGCAGCCAGTCAGTTGTCATTAAAAAAAATGGCAAGGGCAAGAATAAAAAAAGACTGAAAAGAGACCCCGACCTTTTTCATAATTACGAATTCAGTTTGCTTCAGTTTAACAAAAGGGTCTTGAATGAAGCACTTGACAGCAGAAACCCGCTGCTTGAAAGGGTTCGCTTTATAGGTATTGTTTCCAGTAATCTGGATGAATTTTATCAGAAGCGTGTGGGGGGACTGAAACGCCAGGTGATGGCAGGGGTTTATAAACGATCCCTGGATGGAAAAACTCCGGCCAGTCAGCTGAAGATGATCAGCAAACAGGTTAAGGGCCTGGATAAGGTTATAAGAAAAACTTTCGAAAAAGAGTTGCTCCCCAAACTGCAGGACAATGGTGTTTTCATTGTTTCTTTTGATGATCTGGATGACGGACAAAAAAAGTATGCCGACGATTTTTTTTACCGGCAAGTCTATCCGGTGCTGACGCCGCTGGCTATTGATGAGTCTCACCCGTTTCCGTTTATTTCCAGCAAAAGCCGTTCTTTGATTGTTGAGCTTCAAAACCCGGCTACAAATGAACAATTGTTTGCAAGAGTAAAGGTGCCCGACAATATTTCCCGCTGGATTCGTATACCTGGCAATATGAGACGGGAAACAGAGGACCGGGAAGGAGAGGCGGTGCTTTTGCCTTTGGAAGATCTGATACGCTGCCGCCTTCAGGAAGTTTTTACAGGAGCTGAAATCATTTCATCGCATGTAATCAGAGTTACACGGAACTCAGATATTGAAAAAAACAAGGAAGATGCTGAAGATCTCCTTGAAATGATTGAGGAGGAGTTGCGGGAACGGCGGTTTGCACAACCCGTACGCCTGGAAGTTGAGCGAAAGACACCGGATCATATAAAAAACCTGCTCACTGATAATCTTAATATTTCGGATGATGATATTTTTGAGGCAGACGGACTTGTAGGGCTTTCGGAGTTTACGGAACTTGCTGATATCGAAGGATTTGATCACCTCAGGTATGAACCCTGGACACCGGTTACCCATCCTGCTTTCAGCCGTGAAGCGGAAAACGATACTTCGTCATTTTTTGATTCCATAAGAGAGTCAGACATCCTCGTACATCACCCCTATCATAGCTTTGCAACCTCGGTGGAGCGGTTTGTCCATGAAGCGGCAGATGACTCTGAGGTACTGTCGATAAAGCAGACACTGTACCGGACATCCGATGATTCACCACACATGCATGCGCTTATACGTGCTGCAGAAAACGGCAAGCAGGTTGCCGTTCTGGTTGAGTTGAAGGCAAGTTTTGATGAACAGAGAAACATTGAATGGGTACATAAGCTTGAAAAGGCCGGTGCTCATGTTGCCTATGGACTTGCCGGGCTGAAAATACACTCAAAGCTGACAGTAATTGTCAGACGGGAGGCGGATGTTATCCGCAGATATGTGCATGTTGGAACGGGTAATTATCACCCCAAAACAGCTCAGCTTTATGAAGATCTGGGCCTTTTCACCGCTGATGATCAGGTCGGTAAAGATGCGACCAATCTGTTCAATTTTCTGACAGGCTATTCCCCGGGCCAGACATACAGCACGATGCTGGTGGCACCTCACTATTTGCGGATGGAAATGACAAAGCGCATCAGACATGAAAGAAATTTGGCAGCCAAAGGATTTAAGGCCCAAATTATTGCAAAAATGAACAGCCTGGAAGACCCGGGTATTATTGAAGAATTGTATGCAGCTGCAGAAAACGGTGTGAAAATTGACCTGGTAGTCAGAGGTGTTTGCCGGCTGAAAACCGGAATCAAGGGAACAGGAAACAATATCAGAGTACATTCGGTGATTGGACGGTTTCTGGAGCATTCAAGAGTGTACTATTTCAGCAATGGCGGAGACGCCCTGTACTATATTGGTTCTGCCGACTGGATGAAAAGAAATCTTGATTCCAGAGTCGAGGTCTTGCTGCCGGTTACCGATGGAAAAATCAAAAACTATCTTTGGCGAATGCTGCAGACCTATTTAGATGACAAAAGGCAACGATGGCTGCTAAAACCGAACGGTGAATATAAACCGGCCGCACCCCCGGAAGAGCAAGCGGATCAAGGCGTTCAGCATACTTTTATGGAAAATGCCCGGTTACAAAGCGCAGCACACTCTCAAAGCTGAATCATTACTGACAATCGTTTTCCGTTTGCCTATTCTTCTGTCTGGCTGTTGATCTGCCCCAGAAGATTTATCGCATCTTCCTGATATGAGCTGCTGATTTCAGCCAGTTTTTGGGCATAAACCGTTGCTTCATTACGATCATCAACAGCCAGGAAACTGTTCATCTTTATCCAAAGACACCTGTCTGCACGAACATTATTAAAAGATGCTTCACAGCCAACATTTTCCAGAGCATGGGCTGAAGCGGTGTAATTGCCCGCGTTAAAATTCAGGACACCAAGATTGTAGTAAATAGTTTGCTTTTCTGTATCGTCTGCCTGCGGTAACAATTCTTTATATTGGGCAATTGCATGTTCGGCAGATCCGGAAACGGCATCAAAATAGATATCCATTAACCGGCTCTCCAGAACTGATAATGCCTCGTCGGAAGAACGTTCGACTTCCGGAGTTATCAGGTAGGCAAGCGGGATGCTGTCCGTAACGGGATTGATTTCAGCATCATTGCCACTGCGGAAAAAGTTAAACATCAATGTAATCAGTATTACCGCAGCCAGTGCGACAAGCCATGGCTTTTTGTCTTCTTTGACCATTTTTCCGGGTTTGTTACCGGGATCATTCTTATCGTCCATCTGTTTTTTCCGCAAACCGGCCTGAATTTTGAGATATTTGTAAAATTCCGGGTTTTCAAGCATGTACTCCCACAGTTCGTCCGTCTCTTTTTTATCAAGACGTCCTTTCAGATATTCGTCGATTTGTTTAACAATATCGCCTGGAGGGATTTTACTCATAATAGTTTATTCTTAATCATTTTACCTGTAGACAACGCAGCCGGTAAATCCTTACACTTTTTTTCCAATCTTTTTTTTGACGCATTCGGCAAGCTTCTTCACGATGCGGTGTTTTCGGATCCATACATTATTGACTGAGATGCCCATTTCTTCAGCTATGTCTCCGGCATGGATATCCGGATAGGAAAGCCAGTAATCAATAAAGCTGCGTGACTCTTCAGAAAGATTTTCAAGGCATTCGCTCAATGCTTTTTGTTCTTCCTTGTCCACAAGGGAGTCTATTTGTTCTTCAATTGGCACATATGGTTCCATATTATCCTGGTAATTACTGCGCTTGTTTTCATATTGAATCCGCAGGTATCGGTTTCTTGCACTCTGCAGCATATAAGAGTATATACTGTCAGGTTCTCTTATGGCGTTACTTTGTATGCGTTCAACGGCATTCATTATGGCATGCTGTGCACAGTCTTCGGCATCCTGATGATCTGCCCTCATGGTGCTTCGGAGGTAGGAGCAGAGTATTTTGAACGTATCGGTATAAAGCACCCGGAACTCGTCCCCGGATCCTTTTTTTATTGCTGTCACTAGTTTTGTGTAATCCATAAATTATAACCGATAGCTGCGTTTGTAAATCCATCGAAAACATCAGGCCGTCCGATAGTATGATATTCTGATGCTGCTGATTCAATAAACATCAATACCTGAATATATTCAATATGACAGCACGTTTTGGATAATTTTCGCACATTTTTCCGTAAAATCAGATGATTTAAACCTGTATCTATGTACCGTGTGCAGCTGCAAAATTTTGAAGGGCCGCTCGATCTGCTTCTTTTTTTTATAAAGCGGGATGAGCTGGACATATACGACATCCCCATATCCTATATTACCGAGCAGTTTCTGGACTACATCAGGTTTCTTGATGAGCTGGACCTTGGTGTCGCAAGTGAGTTTATATACATGGCCAGTACACTGATGGCTATCAAAGCCAAAATGATGCTTCCCGAACCGGAGGGAGAGGAAGACGAATTCGGCGAGGAGGATCCACGTTATGAACTTGTCCAGGCACTTCTCGAATACAAGCGCTACAAGGAAGTTGCAGAGGACATGTATGATCTGGACAAAAAAGCCAGATTCTCATATAACCGCGGCTTTACGGAACCTGACCATGTTGAGGCCGAACAAAAGGGCGAGGCTCTGCGTGATGTTTCCCTTATTGACATCATGGCTGCGTTTAAAAACGTCATGAAATCGGTAACCACAGAGCATTATCATGATGTACAGCGGTTCGAGACCGATATTGAAACACAATCTGATTATGTGATCTCACAACTGCGCAAACATGGGAAATCGTCTTTTAAACAACTTTGCGCCGGAATGACTTCCAGGATTTATGTTGTTGTTACCTTTCTGGCGATACTTGAACTCCTTAAGGAAAGCCAGCTTAAGCTTTATATAACAGAGTCCCTGACGGAGTTTTATCTTGAGCTCCCTTCACCCGACGAGCTGCAGGGGCCTGCCAGGTCCGCATAACAATTGGAATTTCCTCTGTTTCTGAAATAAACTCTTTTCGCATTTATAAATCTCATAGTTACAAAAAAAATTACCTGTCACCTTCATTTCACCGTGTAACGGCTATGCTTCCATATGTAAACCCAGCTGCAGGCAGCAGATTCTGTACCGGATTATTATCCATTCTGCTTTTGCTTTTTTTGCAAAATCCGGCTTTTTCCACCTTGCAGGAGCACGGCAACGAACCCGCATCGTCAGAAGATAGCATCTCGCTTTCACAATTAAAGTATCATCTGAATGTGCTGGCCCAGGATTCTCTAAAGGGGAGAGGTACAGCTCAGGAAGGCGCCAGACTGGCATCCCGGTACCTGGTTGACTTCTATAGCAGGGACACGTTTTCCGGACTTGAAGGATTTGAGCTTCACCGCCAAACGTTTACTCTTGAAAGTAAAATGTGGGAGGATGTGAAATATTCACTGTATATCAATGAAGACCCGGACACTCCGGCTGTGTATCAATCGCGAATTGCTGAAAGCGTCTCATCGAATAATGAACCGGGGCTTTTTTTCCCGCTGCATGGCGGCTCTGAGAATGTAAAATCACCGGTTGTATTTGCAGGATTCGGTCCCGGTGATCACTCCTATCGTATCGCGGATGATTCAGATGCCGGTTTCAGGGATAAATGGGTTTTGATGTTTGAGCCGTCCGGGTCAGGCCTTAAACGTAATGACTCTGATGAGTTCATGTCCCGTTCCGATATGGTCTCAAAAATGGTAAATCGTCATGGTGCTGCCGGTGTCATGTTTATATCCGAAAAAAGCATTGAAAAATGGGAAGTTTTGTATGAAACCATGAAACAGCAGCTTCCCAGACCGCTGGCCATCAGAAAACCGGAGCAAAGATTTCGTCATGCAGAGCGTCCGGCCGGCACGGCTGTTTCTGTACACCCGGGGGTGGCAAAAGATATTCTCGGTCTGGATAACAGGCAGCAGCTTGACAGTCTCCGAGCTTACTGGAAAGAACCAGAAACAACCGCCGAAGCTGAGATGACCGGACACATTTTCAGAAATCATCCTGAAATAAACAGAAGAGAAATCGAAGAGGAGAATATCATTGCTGTACTGCCTGGGCATGATGAGGATGCGAGTGATGATGCCGTAATTATTTCAGCACATTACGACCATCTCGGTCTTGGGGAGCCTGATGACCGAAATGATATCGTTTACAGCGGCGCAGATGACAATGCCAGCGGAACTGCGGTAATCATGGAGCTGGCAAGAACATTGGCGGCTTCTTCACACGCAGGCAATCCGCATGACCGCACATTGATCTTTCTTCATGCCGCGGCTGAGGAGTGGGGGCTGTTGGGAGCCCGTTATTATGCCGAAAATCCGATTTATGATCTTGATAATACCATAACCAGCATTAATGTGGACATGGTTGGAGCTGTCGATGAGCGCCATGCCGGCAATCCGGACGAGCCCTATGTCTATGTTATAGGCGGGGGAATGGTATCCCGGGAACTTCAAAGAATGCTTGAAGAGACCAATCAGTCAGGAGATCAGCAACAAATCAAACTGGATGAACATTACAATGATCCTTCACATCCCAAAATGCTTTACAGAAGAAGTGATCAGTGGGCTTTTGGTGAAAGAGGGATTCCGTTTGTGTTCTTTTTCTCCGGACTTCACGACCATTATCACAGACCGTCTGATACTGCTGAACGGATCAGCTGGACGCAGTTAAATGAACGGGCGGGATTTATTTACGAATTTGTGCGGAATATGGCACAAGACGGTGACATACCGAGAATGAAAAATGAAAGGCCGGATATACCTTCCATGAGGTCACGCTGATTCATCAGTTATCTTTAGACTGCCTGCTAAAGAGTGCATTGACGAAACCGGCACGCTCAAAAACCTGCAAGTCTTCAATTTTCTCACCAACTCCGATATACTTGACGGGCACAGACATTTCGTGGGAAATGCCGATGACGATTCCGCCTTTTGCCGTGCCGTCAAGTTTTGTCAATGCCAGTCCGGTAACATCAACCACCTCGGTAAATGCTTTTGCCTGCTGCATTGCGTTTTGTCCGGTTGATGCATCCAGTACCAGCAGGACTTCATGCGGAGCACCTTCCACCACCTTGCCCATAACCCGCTTTATTTTTCCAAGTTCGGACATAAGCGCCTTGCGGTTGTGGAGTCTCCCGGCAGTGTCCACCAAAACAACATCGGCTCCTTTCGATTTTGCTGAGGCAACGGTGTCAAAGGCAACTGCGGCCGGATCGGCTCCCTGCCCCTGCTGAATCAAGGTAACTCCGGCGCGTTCACTCCAGATCTTCAGTTGCTCAACTGCACCTGCACGGAAGGTGTCACCTGCACCGAGCATGACGTTTTTACCCGCCTCTTTGTACATGTGTGACAACTTTCCGATGGTCGTCGTTTTTCCGACCCCGTTAACTCCCACGACCATAATTACGTGGGGTTTATTGGAAAGATCGGCATCAAATTCAGCCGGGCGGCCGGGTTCATTTTCAATCAGAAGGTCGGTTATTTCTTCCCGAAGGATATTCTGGAGTTCCGAACTGCTTACATATTTGTCTCTTGCAACTCTTTCTTCGATGCGGCGGATTACCTCAAGAGTTGTTTTAACACCTACATCAGATGTGATCAGAACCTCTTCAAGATCATCAAGCACCTCATCATCCACCTTGTCCTTTCCGACAAGTGTTTTGCTGATTTTGTCAAGGAATCCACTGCGTGTTTTTTCCAGTCCTTCCTGAAGCTTTTCTTCTTTTTTTCCAAAACCCAGTTTGTCAAACAGGCCCATAGTCAATCAGTAAATTAATTTTGAATCAGAATAATTGTGAAAATGAAGGAGAACCGAATCTGTTCGGTAATCAGTTAAACTCGGCTCCTTTTTTCTGAATCATGACATATCGATGAACGTAGGAGCCCAGAGAGTAGATAAGCAAAATAACACTCAGCCACATTAAAAATGCTATGGTTTCTTCTCTTTCAGGAAAAAAGAAGGCTACAATCCAGTATATGGCCAGGACATTGACGGCCACCTTTCCAGACATCACCGACATCGCATACTTGCCTCTTTTTCGCTTGATCATGAGTGACCCGACCAGGATGAGCCCGTCTCGTAGAAGAAGAATGACAACAAAAAAAACAGGGATTATATCGATGATCACACCGTATAAAAAGAGGATGATGCCGCATATCTTGTCAGCAAGAGGATCAGCGACCTTGCCAAACTCGGTCACCTGGTTGAATTTGCGAGCAAAGTAACCGTCCAGATAGTCCGAAATGAAGGCATAGGCGATAATCGCCACGATAAGCCAGTTTGCTTCTTTACCGGAGGCATGGTGAAGAAACAGTATGGGTATGGCGATCAGCGCCCGCGACAGTGAGATAGCGTTGGCTATGGTAAAAACTTCATCTTTTACCGGGATGATTTTCCCGTCAATGTTTCTGGTCTCAGTCACGCTGTCTCCGGATTTCTCACTGTGCTCGTTGCATATCCCGTCATCGAGGACATAGTTAATAAAACTTTACTTAATCGGGTGTATCGTCGTACTTTAATTGACCCCGAACATACCCGTGAACCTAAAATATAAATTTAAAGCATGAACGCGAAAGAAAGTGACAATTCGCTTTTTGAGAAAACCATCAAGTCAGATAAGATTTTTTCCGGAACGTTGCTGCATGTCTACAAGGATCAGGTTCTTCTGCCGGACGGCAAACAGTCTGGCAGGGAGTGGATCGATCATCCCGGTGCGGCGGCCATTTTACCAGTTTTTCAAAATGGGGATGTGCAGCTGGTGCGGCAGTACCGTTATCCTTTGAAGCAGGATTTTCTGGAGGTACCGGCCGGAAAGATTGACAGCGGGGAAGATCCGTTTGTAACTGCCAGAAGAGAGCTGCACGAGGAGTCCGGCGTTTCTGCAGGGCAATGGGTTTCGCTGGGAGCATTTCATCCCTGTATCGGTTATACCAATGAAGTGATTTATCTCTATCTGGCATGGGACCTGGAGCTTTCGGCAAATCACGTTGATGCCGATGAATTTCTTGCGCCGGTGCGTGTACCTTTTTACCAGGCTGTCAATGCGGTTCACGCCGGTGATATCACTGACGGAAAAAGCATAGCTTTGCTGCTCAAAGCGGAGAAATGGTGGCAGCAGAATGCACCATTCAAGATCAGTGCTTCCTAATTCTTGAGGTACCCTCTTTTCTTTGCGATATCCTTGATTTTTTCCTTCAACAGGCTGCGACCGCGGTGGAGTCGGGACCGCACTGTGCCAATGGGGACATCAAGCATGTTTGCAATTTCTTCGTAGGTGAAATCTTCTACATCACAAAGCAGCAGGGGGGTTCTGAAATCTTCCGGAAGCTCGTCCAGTGCTTTTTTAAAATCATCGTCATATTCACTGCGGTAAAACCTGGCCTGGAGGTCGGTCGTATCACTCTGTTCACTGCGGATGGTCTCGTAATAAGTGGCAACTTCGTCATAATCAACCTTCGGCGGCTGACGTGAAGCCTTCCGGTAGTTGTTGATGTAGGAATTTTTGACAATGCGATATAGCCAGGCGCGGGCATTGGTGCCTTTTTGGAAACTGTTGAAAAAGCGGAATGCCTTTACAATACTGTCCTGAAGGAGATCTTCAGCATCGTTCGGATCCGTCGTCAGGCGCAGCGCATAATTGTATGTAGCATCAATATGCGGCATAATTTCCGCATTGAAGTCCTCTTGCTTCTTAATTTCCTCTTCTGTCAGTCTGTTGCTCATGTTTTCTCCGAAAAACGTTGTACGGAAATGGTCAAATCAAGTGAGTTGGCTGCGGATCTTTTCCAGGAGTCTGTTCAGCTCCTCCAGCTCGTTGCCATCCAGCATGTCCATAATACCATCCATATCCTGATGGAGTGGTTTCAATTCATCAAGTAATTCAAGGCCTTTTGAGGTGATTGTTATGCTTACTTTCCGCCGGTCCTCACCGCATATTTTGCGGATGGCAAGATCTTCCTTTATCAGACGGTCAACAATACGTGTGATATCGGAACGTGAATCCAGCAGTTGCTCCCGAATGGCAAAGTTGCAGACAGGCTCAGGATGAAACCGTTCCAGGATACGCAGGACATTAAACTGTTGAAGAGTGAGATTGTGCGGCTGCAGTATCTTTTGAAGCCGCGATGCGATATTGTTGTAGGTAAACAGCAAATTGGCGACTGCCCTGTGTCTTTCGTTGCGGTATCGTGTATTTACTGTTTGAGTTTCCAAAGCTGATACGGTTTAGCCTTCGTTGTCTTTTTGGTTTGTCAGGCAATATAACCACAGAAAATGCATGTTGCAACAACAATGTTTAAACATTTAATGTTTAAACGCACAAATGCAGGGTGCTGTATTACATCAAGCGGTAATGACAACGTAATTAAAGCTGCCCTTTCAGTATTTTACAGTACAGCCGTATGGCTGATGTGATTGAACTTCAACGGGTTGACCGTCAAGGAGATTGTCCAGAGCCTCACTGACAAAGTTTCTGGCTCCCTCAATATCATCCGGATTTGCACTTGGGTTATCGTCTATTGCTCCCATGTAGACCAGTTCGCCTTCCGGATTGATAATATACATGTGGGGCGTGACCTTGGCATCATACGCCCGGCCAACCACTCCGTCGGGATCCAGAAGTACTCCTTTCGGACTGGCCTCTTTTTGCTTTGTGATCTCTGAAGCTTCATCAGGTTCAAGGTATCCCTGCTTTCCCGGTGCTGATGAAATGATGGAGAACCAGACGACTCCCTTATCGCCATAATACTCCTGAAGCATCTGCATGTTTCCGGAGTCATAGTGCTTTATGACGAAAGGACACTCATGATTCAGCCACTCCAGCACGATGTACTCACCTTCATAATCAGACAGTGAGTGGGCTTCACCATAGGCATCTTTCAGAGTGAAATCAGGTGCCGTATCACCAACCGAAGGCGTGTCACTGCCGGCGGATATTGCCGTGCCAATGAAGGAAAACGCTATCAATAGAATAGTTAAGCTGCTTCCAATTAATTTCATGATTTTCTCCTTTTAGTAAGTAAAAAAGATGTTGGTGTCAGTGAGTGCCGCTGCCAGATTAACCGAAACATACAAAAAACAATACGACATATAATATATGCAGGAACAGACATTTAATCTAAGGATTCAATGACATCGGATTGAATTTCCATGGATTTGATATCAGCATCCCTGACCCAGCTCTGCATTCCGGATACGACACCCCGGATGGTATCAGGTGCTGAGCTCAGATAGCGGGAGGCCTTCATCCTGATTTTCAACTTATCACCTTCTCTTGAGATATCCTGAGGACTGGAATGATCGATCCGGCCCTGCTCATAAGGGAAGAAGTATAACTCGTCAGTATCCGGAAAGCGGGCGTCATTTTGTTCCGGTGAAAGTGTGATAACAAATTCCGCGCCATCAAACCGTGTTTTTGCGCTCCAGGCTTTTGATAATGACGGGAGTGACTCCTCTGCCTTACGGATGTACTTCCGGGCATCATCATCAAATCCGGAAAAATTTCCGCTGCCGTCAATTTCAAGTGTAATTCGGTCCGATTCAGAAATGCAAATATCCTTGCATACCAACCAGTTCATATCGGCTTCCAGATGTTCATAATGAGTTTCGCCGCTTCGGTCACGTTCTTTGACATGCATTGGAACCAGCAGGGTTACGTGATTCGAATATCCGTAGGTTGTGACACCATCCTCATCAAAGCGGGCTGGTTGAGGCCATTTTATTTCTCCGGGCTCCAGTAACGGATGATCATCCCAGGAAATCCGCGTAGGTAGTCCGGAATCACCCGGATTTCTCCAGTAAACGTGCCAGCCCTCCCTGATCTTCATATGAACACCAACCATCACAGTATCTGAATCCGTCATTTTTGAAACTTCAGGAATCAAAGTTACCGAAACGTGCTGCTCATCCACAACTTCGGCCTTTCCTGTATGGACGGCACGGACAGACAGGGACTCTGTTTTCTGTTTTAACGCAACGGCGGGATGCACCAGGGCAGTTGACACCAAAAAAAGCGCAACGGATGCTCCGGCAGCCATTCGGATGGATTTATACTTCATATTTCTTCATTATGACGTAATTTGATCTGTTATACAGATTAACTAACAGTTTTGTCAGTTCTAACGACAAGATATTGGAATTATTCAAAAAAACGATCATCCGGAAACGAACCGTCTGGCTTCCGGCGCTTTCCATTCTGGCAGGATGTTTGCTGCTGGCGTTTCCACTGATACGGTCTTTCCACCTCGATTCAGCCATTATTGGCGGTGTCCTGGGCGGATCTATCGCAGTATGGCTTGGATCCGGCCGAAACGCACGTGACCGCAATGTCTTGTGGATAATATCGGCTGTTTACCTGGCAGCCATTCCCCTCATAATCCGTGATCTCGCAACCGGATGTATTGATGCCGATGGCCTTGCATTCTGGATATTCATCCCTTCCTTCAGCATTTTTTTCGGATACGGACTGGGCAGGGCGGGCCGGTATCTGTTCCCCGTTAGCGGCCGGATTGTTTCCGTAACTCTGTTTCTGATGTTTCTGATCCTCGGAGCAGTTGTTCCGTTTTTCCTTTTTCCGCAGCTCTTTTTTTACAACCACATATTCGGATACTGGCCCGGAGCCATTTATGATGAAAGTGTCACTTTCCCCGGCCGACTGATTCTCTTCCGGATCATTTCGCTGACATGGATCGGCATTTTCTGGATGATACCCCACCTGAAAGGATCGGACCGCGTGATAAAGGGGATCTTCGGATTGCTGCTGATCAGCCTCATCATCAGTTACACCATGATGCCGCAGAACAATCTGGTCTCGCCAGAAACATCCATCCGGAAATCCCTGGGAGGACACCATCAAAGTGAACATTTCGATCTTTATTATTCAGAGAACCACTTTGAAAAAAAAGAGATCGCCTTTGTTTCCCGGCTTCACGAGTTTCATTTCTCAGAACTGAAAGACACTCTGAGCGTCTTATGGCCTGCAAACAAGCGCATTTCAAGCTATTTGTACGGTAATGAAAGACAAATGCAACGAAATACCGGTGCGAGAGGGGTCAGTTTTGTGCCGGTTTGGCAGCGGACACCGCAGCTGCATATGCGGAAAGAGAGCGTGGACCAGACGCTTCGTCATGAACTGGTGCATGTCCTGGCACGCGAATTCGGCAACCGGACACTGAATGCCTCCTGGATTATCGGACTCGTCGAAGGCCTGGCGGTGGCACTGGCACCAGCGACATCCACAAGACTGACATCAGACCAGCTGGTGGTGGCCAATGATGCTTTTCTTGACAAAGAACAGATCAATCGACTTTTTTCGATGACCGGTTTTTACCGGGAACCGTCATCAGTTGCGTACTCCGTGTCCGGCTCGTTTACTGCAGTGCTGCTCGAAAAGTATCCTGTAGATTGGTTCAAGGAGGCCTATGGCGCATCTTCACTTGAGCTTGCCTATGGGGATGTAATGGATGAGGCTGTAAGGGCCTGGCACGAGAAACTGGAACAGGTGAGCGTGGATCCGGACGAGAAGGAGCTGGCAAAGGCGATTTTTTCCATACCATCCATATTTGAAGCTTCATGTCCCAGAGTGTATAGCGGATTTGACAAGCACAGGGATGGCTGGAGACTTTCCATGTCGGAAAAAGATACTGCTACTGCCATGCATCACCTTGAAAAGGCCCTCTATTATGAGTCCGACTGGAACAGAGGGTGGACAGAATGGATCCGGCTGAAGCTTGAAACAAGGAACCAGGATGATGAATCATCGATAGCGGACATCCTCCGGAAGGAAAAAGAAATGCCGGAACATGCAGCCATATCGTTGCTTCTGACGGATGCCAGGGTACTGTCCGGGAAAAAGGACGATGCTTTTGAAATCAGGGAAAAGGCGATGCAGGATGAAGATTTGCCGCTGCGCGTGAGAAATGCATGGGATTTGAGAGGAGATGGCATTTTCTGGAAAAAACTGGCAGAGATCCTTTATATGGAACACCCGGATTTTGAAATTCTGGACGGTGTATTGAGCAGGCTCGGACCACGTGAATCAATAGCAGAAGCGGATCTGATTCTGGCATTTTTTTCAGAACTGTTCAGGCGCCATTCGTTTCCGTCCGGTTGGGAAAACCACATTGCCGGCGAGGATAATCAGACTGAATATTTTAAAGCTTTGATCAGCAAAGTGTTCAGATCGCCCGTCAACCCACATTTTTCTGAAACCTATCGAAATATGATTTATCTGGCAGGTGAAAAGGGCATACAGATCTCTTACGGGGAGCTATTCCAGGCGCATGACTGGAGGCCGGTTCAGAAAAAGCGCCTGCAGGAAGCAGTTCGGTTTTATGAATTCAGCACCACCGGTCGTCAGACTTCCGATGCATCGGAGACATTGCTGGACACGCCGTTTTCCTCATCACTTCCGGAGTAATCTTCCGGTTCATAGCCAAGGACAGGAGCCAGCCATTTTTCTGCTTCTTCCAGACTCATGCTTTTTCTGCACGCATAATCGGCGACCTGATCCCTGAAGATGTTTCCGACAGAAAAATACTCAGACTCCGGATGTGCAAAGTACCACCCGCAGACAGAAGCCGCGGGATTCATGGCATAGCTTTCCGTCAATGTGATGCCTGTTTTCTTTTGGGCATCGATTAGATCGAACAATAACGGCTTTTCCGTATGATCCGGATTGGCGGGATATCCCGGAGCCGGCCGGATTCCGCGATAATTTTCCCGAATCAGATCGTCATTGCTCAGCTGCTCACCGGGGGCATAGCCCCAGTACTCCTTCCGGACTTTTTCATGAAGCCATTCTGCCGCTGCTTCTGCCAGACGGTCGGCAAGAGCCTTAAGCATTATGGCGCTGTAGTCGTCGTGCTGTTCCTCAAAATGTTTCAGCGGGAGCTCTATTCCATGTCCGGCCGTTACGGCAAACGCACCGATGTAGTCGGCCAGCCCGCTCTCCTCCGGTGCGATATAATCAGCCAGACAACGGTTGGGCTGCCCCTTTCTTTTTTGTGTCTGCTGCCTGAGCATTCTGAGCGTGGCGCGGATCTCTGACCGCGATTCATCCTCATAAATAGCGATATCATCCCCAATGCTGTTTGCAGGGAATATACCGCATACCACAGCAGGTTTGAGCCAGTTTTCATTTGTGATCTGATCCAGCATCTGCTGAGCATCATCGAATAGCTTGCGGGCCTGCTCGCCATAGGTGCTGTCTTCCAATATAGCGGGATACTTTCCCGACAGCTGCCAGGTGATAAAGAACGGGGTCCAGTCGATATACCGGCGCAGTTCATCCAGCGCGGGTACCGGCACATCAATCAAACCCGTATGATTCGGCGCTGTGATATCCTCGCTGCGCCAGTTGACCGGAGTCTTGTTATACCTGGCTGCTTCGATGGATACCTTGTTCTTTTTCTGTGTTCTTTGGCTGTGACGGTCTCTCAGGCTCTGATACGTATTCCGGACCTCCTCAACAAAAGGATCTTTCTGTGAATCGGACAGAAGGTTGCTTACAACGGGCACGCTTTTCGATGCGTCGAGCACATGAATAACCGGCCCGGAGTACTGGGGGGCGATTTTAACAGCGGTGTGAATTCTGGATGTCGTGGCGCCGCCAATGAGCAGAGGCGTTTTCATCTCCCTGGCCTCCATCTCTTTGGCGATGCCGACCATCTCATCCAGCGAAGGTGTAATCAGTCCGCTCAGTCCGATCACATCAGCTTTACTTTCCAAGGCTTCATCCAGAATTTTCTGCGCAGGCACCATCACACCAAGATCGATGACATCGTAATTGTTGCATCCCAGCACAACGGCAACGATATTTTTCCCGATGTCGTGAACATCACCCTTCACCGTGGCAAGCAAAACTTTTCCTTTTGGACGGTCATCCTGAAGCTGCTTTTTCTCCTCTTCAATATAGGGGATCAGCCATGCCACGGCTTTTTTCATCACCCGTGCACTTTTGACCACCTGGGGCAGAAACATCTTGCCTTTGCCGAAAAGGTCGCCGACCACGTTCATTCCGTCCATAAGAGGACCTTCTATGACATCCAGCGCCTGGTCATATTCTTTTCTGGCCTCTTCGGTATCCTCATCAATATAATCTACAATTCCCTTCAGAAGCGCGTGTTCCAGTCTTTTTCCGACTGGCCGGGACCGCCATTCGTCCTGCTTGCTTTCAACCGAACCCTTTTTCTCTTTTATGGTCTCTGCAAAATCAACCAGTCGTTCCGTGGCATCATCCCTGCGGTTGAAGAGGACATCCTCGACGCGTTCCAGCAGCTCCCTGGGAATTTCTTCGTATACTTCGAGCTGACCGGCATTGACAATACCCATATCCATTCCTGCCCGGATGGCGTGATACAGAAACGAGGCATGCATCGCTTCGCGCACCGGATTGTTTCCCCGAAATGAAAATGAAATGTTGCTGACCCCGCCGCTCACTTTGGCATGGGGCAGGTTTTTCTTGATCCACTCAGTGGCACGGAGAAAATCAACCGCATAGTTGTTATGTTCCTCAATTCCTGTCGCGACCGTGAGAATGTTGGGGTCGAAAATGATATCCTGCGGGGGGAAGTTAATTTTGCCGGTAAGCAGGTCGTAGGCGCGCTTGCAAATTTCAATTCGCCTTTCATAGGAGTCTGCCTGGCCTTTTTCATCAAATGCCATTATGATGACGGCGGCACCATAATCCCTGACTTTATGAGCCTGTTCAAGGAATGCATCTTCGCCCTCCTTGAGGCTTAGTGAGTTTACTATCGCTTTACCCTGCAGGCACTTGAGTCCGGCCTCAATCACAGACCATTTTGATGAATCCACCATAACCGGCACCTTTGCAATATCCGGTTCCGCCATGATCAGGTTCAGAAAGGTTGTCATCACCTTTTCGGAATCAAGCATGCCTTCATCCATGTTGACATCGATGATCTGGGCACCGTTTTCAATCTGTTCGCGTGCAACAGACAAGGCCTCCTCATACTGCTCTTCCCTGATGAGTCTGGCGAATTTTTTGGATCCGGTCACGTTGGTGCGCTCGCCGACATTGACGAAATTGGTTTCAGGCCGCACGACAAGGGGCTCGAGGCCGCTCAGGCGGAGATAGGGTTCGGCCTGATGCACTTCGCGTGGTTTGAACTGCAAAGCGGCATCCGCAAAGGCGGATATGTGATCCGGAGTGGTGCCGCAGCATCCGCCGATCATATTTACCCATCCCTCTTCGGCATACGACCGGAGCTGCTTCGCCATGAATCCGGCCGATTCGTCATATTCACCGAACTCGTTGGGAAGTCCGGCATTGGGATACAGTGTGACCGGCACGGTGGCGATTTGTGATAATTCCCGGATGAAGGGTCGCATCTGTTTTGAGCCGAGAGCGCAGTTCAGACCGACGCTCAGAAGACCCGGTATGTGGGAAACGGAAATCCAGAACGCCTCGGTTGTCTGGCCGGAAAGGGTGCGTCCGCTTTGGTCCACAACGGTTCCGGAAATCATGACCGGGACCGGATTGCCGGTTTGCCGCCGGTATTCCTGGACGGCAAAAAGCGCAGCTTTACAGTTTAAAGTATCAAATACCGTTTCAATAAGGAGCACATCGGCCCCGCCATCCATAAGGCCGGGTATCTGGGCACCGTAGCAGGCCGTCATTTCATCAAAGGTGACTGCCCGGTAGCCGGGATCGTTGACATCAGGAGAGAGAGAAAGTGTCCGGTTGGTTGGGCCTATCGCACCGGCAACAAAACGCGGTTTGTCCGGAGTTTTCTCTGCAGCCTTATCGGCAGCGCGGCGGGCCAGTTTGGCCGACTCAAAATTGATTTCATAGACCAGATCTTCCAGATCGTAATCTTTCTGGGAAACCGGGTTGGAACTGAACGTATTGGTTTCAATGATATCCGCTCCCGCTTCAAGGAACTCCTCATGAATGGAAAAAATGAGATCCGGCCGGGTGATACTGAGAAGGTCATTATTGCCTTTCAGGTCGCAGGAGTGGTTTTTGAATCTGGTACCGCGAAAATCATCTTCAGAAAGATTGTGCTTCTGAATCATAGTACCCATGGCGCCGTCAATGACTAAAATTCGGTGCCTGAGCTCTTTTTGTATGGGGTGCATCCGGATACTGGTTGTAATGATACGTTTGCAGATAAATAAACGTTTTGTTTAAACGGCAAATATACGAAATTTGATACTCTTGTTTCATGAGCACCGTATTATGCTGACTCCATTCACTGTACGCCACCTGTTATTTTTAGAACAATATGGGGAAATACTGTTACTGCCGGACCACCTGCTTTTTCTTTTGTGCGTTCTTCATCATTATTATTACCGGATATTCCAGCACCAAATCTGCAGAAAACCGTATTTCCGGTAACACGACTTCCGGAGCGGCGTTGGTCATAAATGAGTTTCTGGCGTCTAACAATGAAAATATTGCAGATGAAGACGGAGATAATGAGGACTGGATCGAAATTCTGAACACCGGCAATGAACCAGTCGATTTGAATTGGTTTGGTTTAACGGACAGGGAGGGCGATTTTTTCCGGTGGGTTTTCCCGGATACAACCATCATGCCCGGTGAATTCATGATTGTGTGGGCCTCCGGCAAGGACCGAAGCACCCCCGGAAAGCCCCTTCATACCAGTTTCAGAATCGCCAGCGCAGGTGAACCGCTCAGACTGAGCGATTTTAACGGCAACCTGATTGATACTGTTCCCCCCGTCTTTCTGCCTACTGATTTTTCGTATGGTAGAAAGCCGGATGGTTCTGACCAGTGGGTCTACTTCACAGAACCTACTCCGGGGGAATCCAATACCTCGGAGGGAGTTAGTTTACTGCTTGAACCGCCTTCCTTTTCCCATGAGGGCGGATTCTATTCCGAACCATTCGATCTAAAGCTTGAGGCTCCGGATGGGTACGAGGGAGTCCGGATTTTCTATACAACCGACGGAAGCAAGCCCGGCCCTGATAACGGCACCGAATATCACGAACCGGTGAGAATCGATGACAGGACGCAGGAGCCCAATGACATTTCGATGATTCCGACAAACAGATATTCTCCCGATCATCAATACAATGAGAACTGGGAAGAGCCTTCCGGGCAGGTGTTCAAGGGTACGGTTGTAAGGGCTGTGAGCTGGGCACCGGATTCGAAGTCCATCGAAACAGCCACGCATACGTTTTTTGTCGGAGATCAGCTGGAGGAGAGATATCAGCTTCCGGTGTTTTCGCTTGCTACTGATCGTGACAATTTCTTTTCACCTGACAGCGGTATCTATGTAAATGATAATTTCTGGAACAGGGGGGCTGACTGGGAGCGCCCGGTTCATGTTTCTTTTTTCGAAACCGGAGGCCGGCCCGTCTTGTCGCAGGATGCCGGTGTGAGAATCCACGGAGGCACCTCGCGCGGACGACCGCTGAAATCACTGCGCTTGTATGCCCGGCGCTCCTATGGTGAAACCTGGTTTGAATATCCGTTTATTCCGGATGCACCTGTGGAAAAATACAAACGGTTTCTGCTGCGCAACTCCGGCAACGACTGGCGGCGCACCCTTTTCCGAGACGCACTGATGCAGAAACTCGTCGAACACACCACGGTTGAGACCCAGTATTACCGTCCGTCCATCGTTTTTATCAACGGGGAGTACTGGGGGATCCATAATATCCGGATGCGGTACGATCACCGCTATTTTGAAACCATGTACGATATGAACCGGGATGATCTGGTTCTGCTGGAGGGCGATGCCGGGATCAAGGAAGGCAACGAGAGCGACCGCAATGCATATTTGCAGCTGCGTGATCGGCTGGAGCAGGAAGATGTGAACAATCCCGTTATCTGGCGAAATTTCGTTGAGCAGATCGACTTCGACAACCTGAGGGATTACAATATTGCGAATATTTATTTCAGGAATACCGACTGGCCCGGAAATAATATCGACTTCTGGAGAAAGAGGACCAACGGTGCGGTTGATGGTGCCCCGGAGGGCCATGACGGACGCTGGCGCTGGCTGCTATACGATACCGATTTCGGATTCAATCTTGATTACGATTATGTTCAGGGCTATCAAGTGGAAGCAGAACACAATACGCTTGCATTTGCCATAGACGGAAGCGGCAACTCCTGGCCCAATCCGCAATGGTCAGTTGCCATGCTTCGGGGAGCGCTCAGAAACACGGCATTCCGGCACGATTTTATTCACCGGTTTGCGGATCTGTTGAATACGGCATTTGACGCGGATCACGTAGTCGGTGAAATTGACAAAATGAAAGCGGTTCTGGATCCTCATATCGATGAGCACATTCGCCGCTGGAGAGGTCCTGAAACCAGGGCGTTCTGGGAAGAGGAGGTGGAGTCAATGCGGCGTTTTGCAAGAAACAGGCCCGATACCCAGCGCAGGCACATCGCTTCCTACTTTAATTTACCCGGAGAAATGAATGTGACACTGGACGTGAATGATCCGGACGGAGGGTATATTACTGTCCACACCATAGATATTGACAAAGATGTGCCGGGAATTCCGGATGATCCCTGGCCCTGGACCGGGATATATTTCCGGGATGTACCTCTGACCATAACTGCCCGTCCGAATGAGGGATACCGTTTTGCAGGATGGGATGGTGCCGACAGTGGCAGTGAAGAGATAACAATACGTACTTTTGAAAGTGAAATGTCGCTTAAAGCCCGCTTTGAAGCCACTGATGTATCAGGTAGTTATACCGGAGAAGATGAGGACAAGCCATCTGAATTCCGGATTGAACCGGCGCGACCCAATCCGTTTAACAGCAAATCGACAATTCGGATTGCCCTTTCCCACGATACCCATATTCGCTGTACGGTATACAGTCTTGACGGAAGAGTCGCCGGGCGCATGCATGACGGATTGCTTCGTGCGGGGTATCATGATCTCCGGATTGATGCCTCAAACTGGGCAAGTGGTATCTACATAGCCGTAATTGAAGGCGGCGGCTTAAGAGAAACGATACCGGTTACGCTTATCAGATAAAAATCCGGAATTGCCTGTAATCCGCAGTGGTTTCGGGTTTAAACAAGGTGTATATTAATGGCAGAACGTTATAAGCAGCCCCCGAAAAAAAGCAAAGCCCGTCCGGTCAAGGACGAGCTTTTGAGGGGAGGGTATGGTATGGTTTCTATAACAACTACGATGGCAAAATATTGTACATCACGTCAGCATTTTATGTGATAATTAACAATATTTTACGCATTGGTATATATTTTATATTTAATCCGTTTTATCAGGTCCTGCACCAAGATAACGTTCTAACCAGCTGTGGAATTCCCCAAACCAGTGGATTGAATTCTGCGGAGACAGAATCCAGTGATTTTCATCAGGATAGTAGACCAGGCGCGCATCAAGTCCCATGCCTTTGTATACCCCGTAAACTTCAAGTGCATGGGTCAGCGGGACGCGGTAGTCCAGCTCCCCGTGAAGAATAAGCATCGGTGTTTCAAAATTTTCAGCATACAGAGCGGGATTCCATTGCTGCATGCTGTCGGGGTCCTCCCAGGGTGATCCGCTGTAAGCAGCCTTTCGGTGATAAGTCACATCTGCCGCAAACTGGGTCATGATATTGTAGACCCCGGCGTGATTTATAAGCGCCTGATAGCGATCGGTGTGCCCTGCAATCCAGCTTACCATATATCCGCCATAGCTGCCTCCGGCCGCTGCGGTTCGCTCAGGGTCAATGTAATCTCTTTCCTCCAGATAATCCGTTGCTTTCATGATGTCCCGGTAGGGCAGTTCGGAATGTGCTCCGTGAATGGATTCCGTAAACTCCTGGCCAAAACTGCTTGAACCGTGGAAGTTGGGCATGGCAACGACATATCCCGGCGATGCAAAAAGCTGGGCATTCCACCTGAAATGAAAGTCATCACCAAAAATTCCGTGCGGACCGCCGTGGATCTGTACGAGCAGAGGCCATTCTTTGTCTTCGTCAAAATCCGGCGGATACACCACATACATCTGGATATCTTCGTCGTTGGCACCTTTGTAAGTAACATTTTCCACCCGGCCAAGCGCGATATTATCCATGATGGAATCATTCAGTGTCGTGAGCTGTGAAAGGCGACGTCCGTTTGTTTGAATGCGGAAGAGCTCGGGCGCCTGTTTCAGGGACCGGTGTACAAATACGAGCTGATCTCCCGTCAGGATGGCTCCGGTGTTTGTACCACCGCGGTAAATCTCCCGGACCCGGTCATTTCTTATTTCATAGGAGAAAAGGGACGTTTTTCCACGGTCCTGAGCAGTAAAGTGGATCTCCCGGTTGTCTTTGGACCAGATGAAGTTGGAAGGGGAAAGATCAATGCCCTCATGCACTACTTTTTCAATTACTTCCCGGTCTCCGGTACTCCGGTCATAGAATACCAGCCGGGTGCGATCGGCATAAAAATCAGTGCGGCGTTGTTTGCCGTAAAGCAGAGTGTTGCCGTCCGGACTGTATACCGGACTAACATCGTTGGCCGGATTGTGCTCGGTGATGTTTTCCAGTTCGCCGCTGCCGTCGGTCGGAACGAGAAAAATGTCATAATTCAGATACTCGTAGGGCGGCGGATTGCTGTTTGCAGATACGGCAATTTCACTGCCATCGGGTGAGATGTCGTATTGCGGTGATCCCATCATGGCAAAATATCGCTTTGAACCCGGCATCAGATCAGTAATTTCACCTGTCTCTGTATTGAGTTTGAAAATCCGCGGGTAGCGTCCGTCCGTCAGCCATCGGTCCCAGTGTCTGTAGATCCGGTTTTCTGTCACTTTAGCACTGACCTTGGAATCGTCCTGCTCTTTGATCATTTCCTCGAGTTTTTCAAAGTCTCCATCATATCCCGGAAGGACATTGGCAGAAAACGCGATATGTTTTCCGTCGGGAAACCATTTCGGAGCGGAAACAGCTACGGGGAGATCTGTTTTTTTAATGGCCTCACCGCCGTCTGCAGGAATCAGGTACAGCTGTGCCGGCCCGTCATCTCTGCCGGAAACAAATGCGATCTGTGTGCCGTCAGGGCTCCAGGCGGGCTGCCGGTCCGCATTCTGGCTGGTAAATTGCTTTTCCTTTCCGTTCTCAAGGCTTCGGACATATAAATTCGTGCTGGACTCATTGGTTTCGATATCATATCCGGTCACCTGATAAATGATTTGGTCGCCATTTGGTGAGGCGTCGCCGGTAGTAACTCGCTTTAAATTCCAAAGATCTTCTGCTGTAATCGGCTTCTTATCATCATAACCGGAAGCTGTTGACTTCGTTACGGCTGAAGCCACAAGAATCAGGCTCAGCAGGAAAACGGACAATCGAATATCTGAAATACTGTTTTGTAGAAAATTCATCTGTTTCAAGTTTTGGATTTGTTATGACGGATCTGAGAGCATGACAGTTCTATTTATTTGCCGGGTGTCGGTTTTTTTACTTTGTCATGGGAATCTCATGGGTTAATGGGTTGAAATATCAGCGCATCTAAAGGTTGATGCATATTTCAAAGTGCCGGAATGCGCTGCTATTAAGCACTCACTACCTTTTTCCGTATTTAAAAAAACAGAGGTACTGAAAATGCAACATCGGCACGGAGTAAAATTATAAAAATCCGGATTAACCGAAACGGTCTGCCAGCCTGTTGATCATGTAGCTGCTTTCCTCAAGCGCCTGGTCAGCAAAGTTGCCGAAGAATTCAGAAATCTGCCTGAACTCCCTGATAAAGCCATCCCGGTCGTTGTTTTTAACGAGATCTGCCAATAAGTGATGGTGTTCCAGAAACTCAATCAAAAGCGTCCTTCGTTCAAAATTGGAGAACACAATATCGGCATAGAGTTCGGCATCCTGGGCGAAAATCCGACCGGTCATCATCAGTTCTGCCCGATATATCGGGCTGGAAAAGTCAGCCATGTCTTCCGGTTTTAATTCAAATTCTTTCATGAAGGATCCGTGCAGCAGCGCAACAAAGTGGCGCAGGCCCTGAATGAGATGCATGGCACGGTCATGCTGCTCCGGATCAACATACTTGATGCGCAACCCCCACAATTTGAACTGTTCGATCAGCCACTCATATTCACTTTCACCCCTGCCGTGACAAACCATCATAAGCTGCTTTGATACATTCATGACATCAGGGCCGTGCATGGGGTGAAGAGCAACGACCGGGCCGCTGTGTGCATGAAGCATGGCATCAATGACGTGGGATTTATTGCTGGTAAAATCAGCAAGTATGGTTTCCTCTGAAAGAAAGGGACCGATACGGGCAATGGTTTCTTCGGTGATCTTGATGGGCACCGTAATAATCACCAAATCCAGATTCCGGGTTAACTCCTCAGCTTGATCCCAGTCATCCCGATCCAGAATGCGGACTTCGTGTCCGGTCGCTTCGGCTATATTGGCATACAACCGGCCCATACCGCCGCGGCCACCGACCAGCAGAATACTTTTTTTGCCGGCACGGGTAACAGGAAAATTGTTGCCGGACTGGTAGGCTCTGGACGAGCTCATAATCATTCTGAGAAAATCTTCCGCCCAGTCAACATCCAGTCCAAGCTTTGCCGCTTTGTTTCTGAAAGCAGCGATTTTTTCCTCCTCTCTGTCAGCTACAAAAATGGGAAGATTATTTTCAATTTTTGTATCAATTACCTTTTTTACGGTTTCATTTCTCTCCTGCAGCAACTTGAGGATGTGGTCGTCAATTTCATCGATGCGGTTGCGAAACGATTCGAGACTTTTTTGTTTTTCACTCATTTGTATGGATACGGCCTTCTTTGCGTTTATTAATTGCTGGTGCTAAATAGATGTAATGATCTGTCGTTATTGTGGTCTATACTATTAACCGGACGCGGCTGTTAAATGTAATCATTTATTAAATACAAATAGAACGAATGTCTGATTTCAAACTTGCTTCCCCTTTTAAACCTGCAGGCGATCAGCCCCAGGCAATAGCCGAACTGGTTGATGGTATAAACGAGAACGAGAAGTTTCAAACGCTTCTGGGGATAACCGGTTCCGGAAAAACCAGAACGATGGCTTCGGTTATTGAAAGTACGGGCAAGCCGACACTGGTGATGAGCCACAACAAAACCCTGGCAGCCCAGCTATACCGCGAGCTCAGTGACTTTTTCCCGGATAACTGCGTTGAATTTTTTATCTCCTACTACGACTACTATCAGCCTGAAGCCTATATTGCATCCCAGGATAAGTACATTGAAAAGGATTTATCTATAAATGATGAAATTCAGCGACTCCGCCTCCGTGCTACCAGTTCGCTTTTGTCCGGCAGGCGCGATGTTATTATTGTCTCATCTGTCAGCTGCATATACGGAATCGGATCACCCAGCGAATATGAAAAGCTTATTATTAACCTGAAGACGGGAAATGAAATTCCCAGAAACAAGCTGTTGTATGACCTGGTTGAGCTTCACTACAGCCGCAATGATCATCAGTTTGAAAGAGCAAGGTTCAGGGTGCGTGGCGATGTCGTGGATCTGTTTCCTGCCTACTCAGAACATGCGCTTCGTATTTCATTCTGGGGAGATGAGATAGAGTCACTGACCCTGTTCGACCCCGAAACCGGCGAGCTTCTGGAGGAAGTTGATCAGTTTTTTATTTATCCGGCATCCCACTATGTCACGACCAAAGCAAGGCTTAAACAAGCCATCGATCAAATCAGGGATGAGCTTGAAATCAGACTGGACATTCTTCGAGCGGAAGAAAAGTATATCGAAGCCCAGCGTCTGGAACAACGCACCATGTTTGATATCGAAATGATGCAGGAGATCGGGTTTTGTCCCGGCATTGAAAACTATTCCCGTTATCTCGCCGGCCGCAAACCAGATGAGCGACCATACTGCCTGTTCGATTATTTTCCGGAAGACTTTCTGCTGTTTGTGGATGAATCACATCAAACTGTGCCTCAGATAGGAGCCATGTACGGGGGAGACCGCTCCAGAAAAGTCAATCTTGTTGAACACGGATTCCGCTTGCCCTCGGCACTTGATAATCGTCCGCTGACTTTTGAGGAATGGGAGTCGATGGTTAATCAGTGCATTTTTGTCAGTGCGACCCCATCAGATTATGAGTTGGAAAAAAGCCAGGGCACCTACGTGGAACAGATTATCAGACCAACGGGACTGATGGAACCGGAAATCGAAGTCCGGCCGCTTAAATATCAAATAGATGATATTGTCGGAGAGGTGCAAAAAGCTGTGGACAAAAAACAAAGGGTGCTGTGCCTGACTCTTACAAAGAGAATGAGTGAAGAACTTTCGCAGTATTTAAAAGATCTGGGAATAAAAGCTGCTTACATGCACAGTGAACTTGATGCGCTTGAACGGGTTGAGGTGCTGTACCGTTACCGGCGGGGAGATTATGACGTTCTGGTGGGAATCAATCTGCTCAGGGAGGGAATCGATATACCTGAACTTGGACTTGTGGCCATTTTGGATGCCGACAAAGAGGGCTTTCTTAGATCAGAAACATCGCTTTTTCAGATTTCGGGACGGGCTGCCCGAAATGTTGACGGCAGGGTGATTATGTATGCTGACAAGGTCACGGATAGTATGAAGAAAGTTATTGATGAAACACAGAGGAGGAGGGAGATCCAGAAGAAGTACAATGAAGAAAACGGCATTGTGCCGGCCACTGTTGCCAAAGACCTGAAACCCCTTGTAGATCCCGCGCTTATTGGTGCAAAATCTTTTGAAATGGAAGAGGATGAACAGCAGACAGAGTTTCTGGAGCAAATAAAAGTGGCTGATGACGGTATTCACTACAAACCGGCTCCGGCTATGAAAGAGGTTGTCTTTGAAGATAAAGACAAGTTTATAACTCATTTGAAGGAATCTATGCGTACTGCGGCAAAGAATATGGAATTTGAAGAAGCTGCAAGAATCAGGGACCAGATAGCACAGGTTGAAAAAAATTTGGACGGATAATCATGTTTGCCATCCGGTATTCCTTTTTTTCATTTTCTTAGTACCTTCAATAAAGATAATGTTTATGTAACGAACCGGTCAGCCGAGAATGAGCACGCTTTCATATATCAAAAATTTTTTAAAAGATCCAAAAGTCGCATCCATTACGCCTTCATCCAGATTTACGGTTCAGAAACTGAGTCAGTATATCGACTTTCGGGAGAAGATAAGGATACTGGAGTTTGGTCCTGCAGATGGAGTATATACAAGGTTCTTTCTTGAAAAAATGACAGATGATTCCGAAGTGGCTGCAATTGAAACAAATGGTGACTTTGTAAATGCTCTTAATAAACTCGATGATATCAGATTGAAGGTGTTCAAGGAAAGTGCTGAGAAAGCGGGGGAGATTGCCTCACATCTTGACTGGCAGGAAGTGGACTACATCGTATCAGGAATCCCTTTTTCATTTCTTGACGACGATGTAAAGCATGATATACTGGAGCAGTCTTCCACTATACTTAAAAAGGGCGGTGCTTTTCTTGGCTATCAGACTTCAGGGCATCTTAAGCCCTATCTGAAGCAGCATTTCCCAAAAGTCACTACGGAGATGGAGTACAGGAATATTCCGCCCATGTGCATTTATATCGCCAGGAAATAAGCAGCTTCTGCAGCGTCAGGAACCTTTGATCAAACCGTACTTTCTCTTGCCAACCTTCAGAATGACTTCATCATCATTTGATAGCTGAAGCTCGTGGTTTGGATTGGTAACCTTCTCACCGTCAAGAGATACGCCCCCCTGTGAGACAAGTCTTCTGGCTTCGCTGTTGCTGGGTGAGAATCCCGCAGTTTTAATGATATCAATCAGGCGGTGGGATCTATCCGAATCAAAAGAGAACTCCGGAATATCGTCAGGGACATCCTTCTTGATAACGGTTTTTTCAAAATGCTCTTTTGCCTGATTCGCCCTGTCCTCACCATGGTACATTCTGGTAATAATCCAGGCAAGTTCATGTTTTGTGTTTCTCGGATCCTTCTCTGCTTTATATTTATACTCCGGAAGCTGGTCGTGCGGAACATCGGTTACCAGTTCAAAGTAGGGATAAATCAGGGAGTCAGGAATGGACAAAGCCTTGCCGTACATATCCTCAGGCTTCTCGTCTATACCGATATAATTGTCGTACGACTTTGACATTTTTTGGGTACCGTCAGTTCCGACAAGCAATGGCATCATCAGACAAATTTGCTGAGACTGGCCAAATTCCTTCTGAAGATGGCGCCCCACAAGAAGATTAAATTTCTGATCAATACCCCCAAGCTCAACATCTGATTTCAGATGGACTGAATCCTGACCCTGGGCAAGCGGATACAGAAATTCGTGAAGTGAAATCGTGTCGTTGTTTTGGTATCGTTTTGTGAAATCGTCCCGTTCGATCATTCTTGCCACGGTATAATGCGATGCCAGGCGAATGACATCTTCAAATGACATCGGTGAAAGCCAGTCAGAGTTGTAAACGATTTCCGTTTTATCCGGATCCAGTATCCGGGATGCCTGCTCAAAGTAAGACTTGCCGTTTTCGAAAACCTCTTCCCTGGTCAGTGCCGGACGGGTCTTGTTGGTTCCGGAGGGATCCCCGATCATTGCCGTAAAATCACCGATAATCAGAATAGCATGATGTCCAAGATCCTGAAACTGTCTCATTTTTCTCAAAATGACAGAATGTCCCAGATGGAGATCGGGCCTGGTTGGGTCACACCCCAGCTTTATTCGCAGCGGATTGCCGGTCTTTGCGGAAGTTTCCAGTTTTTCAGTCAGTTCATCCCGGGGGATAATTTCCACGGTCCCCCTTTCAATAATTTCGAGTTGTTTTTCTACAGAAAGCATGGTCATTTATAAAAACAAGTTCTGGTAAGTAGTCTAGTCAGGAACGGATATGTAACGTTCAACAGAATCTTTGTAGGGTTTCACTCCGGGCAATACACGCGCCACAATATCATAAGATGCAGGTGCTACCTTCAGGATTGGCTTATACAGAAGAGAGTTCTGTTTGATTCCGTTATCAGGAAATCCAAAACCGGAGAAAAAAATCAGCAGTATGCTGATGAACAGGCTGCTTTTTAACAGTCCGAAAAAGGAACCAAGCAGTTTGTTTGGTATGCTGAGCAGCAGGAGCTGAATCAGTGAATCGATAAAAAAAATGGCTATATGCACTGCCAGCAGGGCAAATATGAAAAGAAACGCAAACCCGATGTAGGGTAGGAACTCATCAGGGACACCCAGAAAAGGTTTTAAAAGTTGAGACACGAGGTCGGCATATTGAAAAGAAACAAAGCCCGCAAGTACCAGTCCGGCAATTCGGAAGACTTCTTTTACAAGTCCATTGCGAAAGCCTTTCCATGCAAAGACAAGCAGGATGATAAGAATTATGCCGTCCAGTAGGCTCATATTCAGTCCAGTAATTCCCGAACAATTCTGTTTACAACAGAACCGTCAGCCTTGCCTTTAACCCGGGGCATAAGTGTGCCCATAACCTTTCCCATGTCAGATTTGGAACTGGCCCCGATTTTGTCAATGACATTTTTTACTATATCTCTTATTTCATCTTCCGAAAGCATTTCCGGCAAATAAGCTTCAATGATACCAAGCTCATATTCTTCGGTTTGTGCAAGGTCGGTTCTTCCGGCATCCTTATACTGGGATATTGACTCTTTGCGCTGTTTGGCGGATTTCATCAAGACTTGCTGAACCTGCTCATCCGACAGGGTAACATCGCCGCCTTTTCTTTCACTGATCTCGCGTTCCAGAATCTTGGATTTCAGAGAACGTAAAACCTGCAGCCTCTGCGTGTCTTTATTACGCATTGCATCCTTTAAATCAGCGAGAATTTTTTCGTATATGGCACTCATAGTATGTGATAATAACAATGAACCTGTTGTGGCGGGTGAAATTGCCGCCAAAGGAAATTAGGCAGATTGACCAAACAAAAAAAGGTCACACAAGTACATGTGCAACCTTTTAATAAACTTCAAAACAACATGGTCAGGATTTTTGTCTGGAAATGAAGTCCTTTACATTTTCCTGATCCACGGTTGATTCATGAAAAGCTATTTTTCCTTTGGAGGTTTTTTTAGAAACAATGACTTTGGCCATTTTTCTCTGGGCTGCCTTTGCAGCCAAAACCTGTTCACCGAAAACCTGTTTCTTGGCCATGATTACGTTCCTTATTTAATCTCTTTATGCAAAGTGTGTTTTCTGAGTTTGGCGTTGAATTTCTTTAATTCAAGCCGGTTTGTTGTCGTTCTTCGATTCTTGGTAGTCACATACCGTGAAGTTCCTGGTGCTTCCGTACATTCAAGAATAACCTGTACGCGATTTCCTTTAGCCTTGGCCATAACGGTTTAAATATTTTGTTTTAGAGTGCCTTTCTCTCGGGCTTCCTTAAGTACGGCAGAAATACCTTTACGGTTTATCGTACGTACCGTTTTGGCGGTTACCCGCAATGTAATCCAGCGGTCTTCCTCAGGAATATAAAACCGGCGCTTCTGCAAGTTTAACTTGAAGCGATGCTTGGTCTTGTTATTGGACTTGGAAGAACGGTAGCCGTTCAGGGCTCTTGTACCGTAGATGTCATCTCGCAAAGACATGATTCACTATCATTCAGGTGGAAATTTGTAGACAGACACTAAATATAATTCTATTATCTAAAAATCACAAACAATTATCAGTGATAAATAAACAAAACAGGCTTTCCGGCATTCTTCTGAGAGCGCGAAATTTTGCCTATGTATTACGTTATATATAAAAACGATAAATGTCTTTGCCTGTTTTGAAATCTTGCGATTAAGGCCTATTTTCTGGAATCCTGTAAAGCAAAACGGGAGGGGGTCCATCCCCGCCTCCCGGCCAGGCAAACTTAAATTAGCAAATTCCCCAATGAGTCAAGAAAAATTACCGGAATACAAAGCGTCTAACATTCAGGTACTGGAAGGATTGGAGGCCGTCAGAAAGCGCCCTTCCATGTACATTGGTGATACCGGACAACGTGGCTTGCATCATCTTATTAATGAGGTGGTTGATAACTCCATTGACGAGGCATTAGGCGGTTATTGTGATTATATCGGTCTCAAAATCAACAAAGACAACTCAATTACCATTGTTGACAACGGCCGGGGCATTCCTGTTGATACGCACAAGAAATTCGGCATACCTGCTGTAGAGCTCGTTCTGACTAAACTTCATGCCGGCGGGAAATTCGACAAGGACTCTTATAAAGTATCAGGCGGACTTCACGGGGTTGGCGTCAGCTGTGTTAATGCGCTCTCGAAGAAATTCGATGTGGAAATTCACCGGGATGGTGAAGTTCATGTTATGGGATTTGAGTACGGCAAAACAACCAGGCCGCTTGAAAAGGTCGGAACTACTGATGTGACCGGAACCAGGATCACCGTTCATCCCGATGAAACCATATTTACACAGGGAAATGAGTTTCGATTTGATATCATATCAGAAAGAATGAGGGAACTGGCCTTTCTTAATCCGGAAGTTACTATTGAACTTGAGGATGAAAGGGAAGAAGAGCCGCTCAAAGAGACTTTTCATTATGAAGGTGGAATCATTGATTTTGTTAAATATCTCGACGAAGGCAGGGACTCCCTGGTACCGGAACCTATGTACTTTTCAGGTGAAAGTGATGATGTCCCGGTCGAAGTAGCCATGCAGTATAACAACTCATATTCGGAAAATGTCCACTCATACGTAAATAACATCAATACGCATGAAGGTGGTACACATATTTCCGGATTTCGGCGTGCTCTTACCCGGGCCCTGAAAAATTATGGTGAAAAAAACCGTCTCATCAAGGGCAAAGTGACCATTAGCGGGGAAGATTTTCGCGAAGGCCTTACAACAGTCATCAGCATCAAGGTTCCCGAACCTCAGTTCGAGGGACAGACAAAAACCAAGCTTGGTAACACCGAAATCCAGAGTATTGTAGAAGTTATTGTCTATGAAAAGCTGAGTGAATATCTGGAACTCAATCCCAAAGTTGCCAAAACGGTTATTGAGAAAGTGATGAAGGCCGCCGAGGCAAGGGAGGCAGCAAGAAAAGCAAGGCAGCTGGTTCAGAGAAAAAGCGCCATGGCGGGAATGGGCCTGCCCGGAAAACTAGCGGACTGCTCAATTAACGATCCCGCTCATTGCGAAATATATATTGTTGAGGGTGATTCAGCCGGTGGATCGGCCAAATCAGGAAGGAACAGAAGTTTTCAGGCGATACTTCCCCTGAGAGGTAAAATTCTGAATGTAGAAAAGGCAAGAGTTGGAAAAATCCTCGAAAACAATGAAATCCGGGCAATGATTACGGCGCTCGGGGTTGGTGTCGGTTTTATTGAAGATTTTGATATCAGCAATCTCAGATATCACAAAATTATTATCATGACGGATGCGGATGTTGACGGATCTCACATTCGGACACTCTTGCTTACGCTGATTTATCGCTACATGCAACCCCTGATTGAA
>Ga0207421_10000049_pt1 | contig 122394 bp, 102 predicted proteins | sample SodLakKL_010_SED_4_FD_187542 | JGI IMG/M metagenome (GOLD analysis project Ga0207421, IMG submission 187542) | Alkaline sediment microbial communities from Lake Tanatar, Kulunda Steppe, Russia - 8KL_010_SED (SPAdes) (version 2) | ecosystem: Environmental > Aquatic > Non-marine Saline and... | reverse complement strand
GCATCGGGCACGCGGCCGTCGCGAAGGCGCCGACCCGCCGGACCGTCGTGGGACGCATTGGCCAGCTGCTCCTGATCACCGTGCTTCTGATGACGGCCTGCGCGCCCCGAATCACGACCGAACAGGAGATGGCCCTGGGGCAGGATCTGGCGCAACAGATCGAGGAGGAACTGGATCTCATCGACGATCCGGCCGTCGTCGGCTACGTGAATGAGCTGGGGCAGCAGATCGTGGCCGTCGCCGACCCGCGCAACGCGATCGACTACAGCTTTAATGTGGTCAACACGCAGGAGATCAATGCCTTCGCGGTGCCCGGGGGGCATATTTACCTCCATCGCGGGCTGGTCGAGGCCTCGGAGAATCTCGCCGAATTCGCGGGCGTGGTGGCCCACGAGATCGCGCATGTGGTCGAACGCCACGGCATTGATCAATGGCGTCGGGCCCAGCAGGCCGAGATGGGCCTGCAGATCCTGTACGGGGTGCTGCTAGGCCGCCAGCCCGGGCCGATCGAAGGCGCGGCGGTGCAGCTGGGCGCTGCCGGTGTGTTCGCCGGGTACAGCCGGGAGGCCGAGCGCGAGGCGGACGACGAGGCCATCGGCTACCTGATCGACGCCGGTATCCACCCGATCGGCCTGGTCGATTTCTTTCAGACGCTGATGGATACCCGCGACCGCGAGCCAGGCCGCGTCGAGCAGTTCTTCGCCACCCACCCGGCAACCCAGGAACGCATCGACAACACCCGAGCCGCGATCGAGGCGCTCCCCGAGGAACGGCTCGAGGGATTGCAGCGCGACAGCGAGGCCTTTCAGACCTTCCGGCGCCAGGTGAGCGCCCTGCCACCACCGCCTTCGTAGGCGCGTGCAGCGCACGGCTCGTACGTTTCCCAGCGGCACAAGGACGTGCCACCAGAATCGATCACCGCAGGGGTTGATTGAAGCCAGCGGCAAATTGCATTTGGCGCCAAGCCGGCGCTGAGAAAGCCAGGATGGTTTTATTTTGCGCTTCCCGCAATGGGGCTGGTCGGGGTCGAGGGCGTACCGTCCAGAAGGATCCGGACGGCGCTGGCCACGCGGCGGGCCTTTTCCCGCGCCGCGGTCAGGGTGTCGCCGCGTGCCAGGGCCACGCCGACGCGGCGCCGCCCCGCGACCTCGGGCTTGCCGAACAGGCGCAGCGCCGTATCGGGCTCTGCGAGCGCGCGATCGAGGCCGTCGAAGCCGATGTCCCGCGAATGCCCCTCGGCAAGCAACGCGACCGACGCGGACGGACCCCAGTTGCGGATCTCCGGAACCGGCAGACCGAGTATGGCCCGCACATGCAACGCGAATTCCGAGAGGTCCTGAGAGATCAGGGTCACCAATCCGGTGTCGTGGGGACGCGGCGAGACCTCGCTGAACCAGACCTGATCGCCGGATACGAACAGCTCCACGCCGAACAGGCCCTGGCCGCCGAGGGTATCGGTGACGGTCCGGGCGATGTCATGGGCGCGCTCGAGCGCAGACTCGGTCATGGGATGTGGCTGCCAGGATTCGCGATAGTCCCCCTCCACCTGCAGGTGACCGATGGGCGCACAAAAGCTAATGTGCCCATCGTGGCGCAAGGTCAGCAGCGTGATCTCGTACTCGAAGGCCACGAAGCCCTCGACGATCACCCGTCCGGAGCCAGTGCGTCCGCCCTGCTGGGAGTACTGCCAGGCCGGCAGGATCTCCTCGGTCCGGCGCACCAGGCTCTGGCCCTTGCCCGAGGAGCTCATCACCGGTTTTACCACGCAGGGCAGGCCGATGTGGGTCACCGCTTCCAGAAAGCCCGCCTCGTCGTCCGCGAACCGGTAGGGCGAGGTCGGCAGCCCCAGGGTCTCTGCGGCCAGGCGGCGGATGCCCTCGCGGTTCATCGTCAGGTGGGCGGCGCGGGCCGTCGGGATCACGTGCCGGCCCTCGACTTCGAGCTCCAGCAGCGTGCTGGTGGCGATGGCCTCGATCTCGGGAACGACCCAGTCCGGGTCCTCGCGGGCCACCAGTGCGGCCAGCGCCGCCCCGTCCAGCATGTCGATCACATGGCTGCGGTGCGCCACCTGCATCGCCGGCGCACCGGCATAGCGATCCACGGCGATCACCTCGACGCCGAGACGCTGCGCCTCGAGGGCGACCTCCTTGCCGAGTTCGCCGGAGCCGAGCAGCATCAGGCGGGTGGCACCGGCGGCGCCGGGGGATCCGAGTTTCATGGGTCCTTACTCCGTTGGAATCGTACCCCATGGTACCGAATCCTGGAGCGTCGTCACCGGGCCGATAGGGGGGTGTTCCCTAGGCGCTTCCCTGTCTGTGCGGACGTGATCAAAGTCTCTAGATTCGAAATCAACCGATACCGGTGCGTACCCAAGCGAGGAGGTAATGACCATGGAAGTAAAAACCAGCGAACAGCCGTCCGAAAAAGCGGCCGCGAAGGCGCATGAGGCCTTGGATCGGGGTGCGGAACAGGCCCGGAAGGCGGAGGGCACTGCGCGTGACTATTATGAGGAGGCGGATCGGCGATTGCGCGAAAAGGCGCGTGAAGGGCGCGAACGAGGCCAGGATTTTGTGGATTCGATGGAAGGGTATGTGCGGGAGCATCCGCTGACCGCAATAGGATTGGCCGTCGTTGTCGGTGCCTTGTTGCCCTCGCTACTGATGCGGAATCGGTAACCCTCGCCACCATGCAGACCAGCGACACGGAAGGCGCCGCGGGGAAGGTCGACGACCCAGGGGCGGCACCCGCTTCGCAGCCAACCGATGGCGCCTTCGCAGAGCTTCGTGAACTGGTCACGGTACTGCGGGCTGCAGTGACTGACGTTGCGAGGCTCCTGGGCCTGGAGGCTCAGCTTCTGGTTCGAGCCGCCTTCATGGTGGTCGTTCTCGGCATCATCCTCGGCCTCGTGTTGGCGGCTGCCTGGATCATGATCGTGTTGGCCATCGCATTGGCCCTTCAGCAGTTCACCGGGCTGGGGTTGGCGAGCGCGACACTGGTCATGTCCCTGCTTCATCTGCTTTTTGCCTTCGGCGTGGTCCTGGGCCTGCGACGCCTGGCCCGGCGGTTGACGTTCCCCGAGACCCGGTTGGCCCTGCAGACCCTTTGGGGTGAGACCGAGAGCGGGGCTGGGGCGCGATGACCAGGGGATACCTGGGCCTAGTGCGTGCCGCCCGAGCGCAGCGCCAGTCGGTGAAGCAAAAGGAGAGGGTGATCAGCCGGCTGCGTTCACGGTTGCTGGATCGCATCCGCACACCGGCCGCGATTCCGCCCGCATTTGCCTTTGGATTGGTCCTGGGAACTGTGCTGCCCGGCGTCGTTCGTGCCATGGGATCGGTGCTGCTCAGTGGGCGCCGGGTCAGTGCACTGCTTCACTTGGTCACAAGCCTGGTGCGCACGACCCTGATTCGGTAGTTGATGCCGCCGGAGGAAAGCGCCCGCTGCCGGCCGTGGGTCGGTTGTTTCTACGGCAGGGGCACGTTTGTCGAACCACCATCGGGAGGACTTATGAACAGGATCATCTACATTGTCGGATTGGTCGTGGTCGTTCTCATAATCCTCAGTTTTCTCGGGTTGCGCTAGCGTATTGGCGTTGCCTCGACGCCTTGGTCCAAACAGCGCGTGCACTCGGGCGCGTGGACTTGTATGACCACGGCGCCTATTCTTCCGGTACGCACGTATCGAACCCAGGCGTGATCTCGAGCCAGGCGCTTGAAGGGCCCCTGGCCTCGATCGGATCTTGAGGTTGATCGGGCCAGGCTCGAAGGAGCCGAGGGGTGACCGGGCCGGTCCATTGGCCCGTCGGCGGCAAGGCAACAGGATCCACGGGAATGGTTGATCGGGATGACGATAGTGAAGGGACTTTTGGATGGAGTGGACCAGCGGACGCAACTGGCGGGGCACAACCGTTTTGAATTGCTGCTGTTTCGGCTGGGTGGGCATCAACGGTTTGGGATTAACGTGTTCAAGGTGCAGGAGGTGATTCAGTGCCCGCCCTTGAATCATTTGCCCCAGTCGCACCCGGTCATTTGCGGCGTTGCGCACCTGCGCGGCAAGACCGTCCCTGTTCTGGATCTGTCGATGGCCGTTGGTCTTGGTCGGGCCACGGACGCCGATAAGTCCTATGTGATCGTGACTGAATACAATCGGACGATCCAGGGCTTTTTGGTCGGATCGGTCGACCGCATCATTAATATCGGTTGGGCCGAGGTCAAGGCCCCACCCTCTGGCCTGGGTCGGGAAGGCTACTTGACCGCGGTGACCGAGATCGACGGGGATCTGATCGAGGTCATCGACGTCGAGAAGATCATGAAGGAGGTCGTGGGTCTGCGGGAACAGGCGAACGAATCGGCGATCGACCAGACAATACAAGGGGCTGGCAGCCGGATCTTGATCATTGACGATTCCATGGTGGCCAGAACCCAGTTGAAGCGGGTCTGCGATCAGTTGCAGCTTGAATACGATGTGCTGAAGGATGGCCAGGATGCCTGGGACCATCTATGCCGCCTGGTTCAGCAGGGTATTGTGGTGGAAGATCACTACGCAATGATCATTTCCGATGTGGAAATGCCGCGCATGGATGGTTACACCCTGGCCACCAAGGTCAAGGGCGATCCCAGCTTGAAGGGTCTCTATTTTGTGCTCCATACTTCGTTGAGCGGCGTGTTCAATTCCTCCATGGTGGAGAAGGTGGGCGCCAACGAATTCCTGGCGAAGTTCGAGCCGGACGAATTGGTACAGACCATCCAGCGGCGGCTGCAGGCGTTCCACCAACGGGCGGCCGTCTAACTCGCAGTCCGTCCCGCCCCCGTTGCTGCCGAGCCCGCCGGGATTCCGGGGGCAGCCAACACCGGTGCAACGCAACCCGCTGTCATCGCCGTAGTCATCAAAGAAGGCCGCCATCTGGCATCACGTCGTCGTGGGTATGGAGCACCCTGTCGCCGTGGGCATCGGTTTCTACCAAACGCACCGGGTAACCCCAGAGATTCGCCAGGTGGCGGAGCACCATGCGCGTGCTCTGCGCGTCGAGTAGCCGCCCGTCAAGCACCCGATGTTCCAGTTGCAGGCGACGATCGCCGGCGAGATCCACATCCACCACCTGGATGTCCGGTTCGTGCCGCGCGAGGTCGTACTGGGCGGCCAAGGCCTTGCGCACCTGACGAAATCCCGACTCGTCGTGGATCGCCTCCACCACCAGTTCCCGTTCGTCGGCGTCGTCGAGGATCGAGAACAGGCGCCATTCGCGCATCAGGCGGGGGCTCAGGAACTGCAGGATGAAGCTCTCGTCGCGGTATTCGGCCCAGGCCGTCTTCCAGGTCCCCAGGGCATCCCGATTGCCGGCGATGTCCGGAAACCAGTTGCGGTCCTCGTCCGTGGGGACCTCACAAATGCGCTTGAGGTCCTGCAGAATGCCGAAGCCCAACGCATAGGGATTGATGCCCGAGAACCGCGGATCATCGAAGCCGGGCTGGAAGACCACGTTGGTGTGGTTATGCAAAAATTCCAGGAAGGCGCCGTCGTTGATCTGGCCGGTTTCGTGCAGCCGGTTCATGATCGCGTAGTGCACCGTGGTCGCGCAGCCCTCGTTCATCACCTTGGTTTGCCGCTGCGGATAGAAGTACTGGGCCACGATGCGCACGATGCGCAGGATCTCGCGCTGCCAATGAGCCAGGCGAGGGGCGCGCTTTTCCAGAAAATAGAGCAGGTTTTCCTCCGGAAGACCGAGGCTGCGCCGGCGCGCGTCCAGATCCGGATCCGATGCCTCGCCGTCGCTTTCGCGCCGGGGCAGGGTGCGCCACAGGTCGCTGAAATTCTGCTCCTCGAAGCGTTGGCGTTCGCGCTCGCGTTCCATCTCCCGCCGTAGATTCAAGGGCGACCGTCGGGGATAGCGGTGCACCCCGTGGCTCATCAGCGCATGGGCGGCATCGAGCACCCGCTCCACCGCGTCGGCGCCGTAGCGTTCCTCGCATTCGCTCAGGTAGCGCTTGGCAAAACCCAGGTAATCCAGGATCGAGTCGGCGTCGGTCCAGGTCTGAAAGAGTTGGTTGTTGCGGAAAAAATGGCCGTGGCCGAAGGCGGCATGGGCCATGACCAGGGTCTGCATTGTCATGGTGTTTTCTTCCATGATGTAGCACAGACAGGGATTCGAGTTGATCACGATCTCATAGGCCAACCCGGTCATGCCCTTGCGGTAGAGCATCTCATCGCGGGCGAAGTGCTTGCCGAAGGACCAGTGCCGGTAGAACAGGGGCATGCCCATCGAGGCATAGGCGTCCAGCATCTGTTCCGAACTGATCACCTCGACCTGGCTGGGATAGGGGTTCAGGCCCATTTCCTCGATCGCAATCCGCTCGATGGCGTCGAAGGCCTTGCGGACCCGGCGATAGTCCCAATCGGGGCCGGTATAGAGGAGTCGCGCGTCGGCTTCGAGACTACGGGTCATGTCAGGCCCTCCGAAGCACCGGGGTGAACAGGTCCTGGAAGACCGGGAAGATGTCTGCGCGATGGTGCACCTTGCGCATGGCCATCGGATGACCGGCGGCCACCAGACGTTCATAGGCCTGCCACAACACCGTCTCGCCGCCCCAATCGCGTTCCTGGGCCACCTCGATGTAGGCAAAGTACCGGCACAGGGGCAATATGGTGCCGTCCATCGTTTGGAGCGTCAGGGGGGTGTTCGAGGGGGTGTTGTCGCCGTCGGAGGCCTGGGCCGCGTAAATATTCCATTCGCCCGGGGCATAACGCTCCCGCACCACCCGTTCCATCTCGTCCAGGGCCGGCGAGACCAGTGTGCCGCCGGTCTCCCGAGAATAGAAGAAGGTGTCCTCGTCCACTTCCTGGGCGATGTGGGTGTGCCGGATGAACACCAGGTCCACGTGCCGGTAGCGGCGCTCCAAAAACAGGTAGAGCAGCATGAAGAAGCGCTTGGCCAGATCTTTCATGTCCTCGGTCATCGAGCCGGAGACGTCCATCAGGCAGAACATCACCGCCTGGGAGATCGGCCGCGGCGTGGGCACGAAACGGTTGTAGCGAAGATCGATCGGGTCGATGTAGGGAATCAGCCGCGAGCGTCGGGTCAGGGCCTCGCGTTCCTGGACCAGCGCGCGCAGCCGTTGCGGCTCTTTGCCCGAACGTTCCAGCCGGTCGATCTCCCGATCCAAGGCCAGAATCTCGTCGCGCTTGGGTCGGCGCAGCGCCAGGCGCCGGGACAGCGAGTTGCGCATGGTTCGGGTCAGGTTCAGGCTGGCCGGCGATCCGGATACCGAGAATCCGGCCCGCTGGATGCCCTCCTGTTCGACGGTCGAGAGCTGAGTGCGCGCCAATTTGGGCAACTCGAGGTTCTCGAAGAACAGATCGAGGAACTCGTCCCGCCGCACGGAGAACTGGAACTCGTCCTCGCCCTCCCCATCGGGACTGCCACCGGACCCCCCGCCGCCGCCCTCGGGACGGGGGATGGTGTCTCCGGCCCGGTACTCCTTGTTACCCGGCACCACATGATGGCGCGTACCCCCGTTCGAGGTCTTGTGAAAGGCCGGTTCCTGCAGCCCGTCCGAGGGGATGCGAATGGACTCTTCCTTCTGTCCGACCTCGGTCACCTTGCGCCGCGCCGAGATGTCCCGCACGGCATCCAGGATCTGTCGCTTGGCGCGACGGATGAAGCGCTGACGATTGGCCAGGCTCTTGTCCTTGGGGTTCAGACGTCGATCAACGATATTCACCACGATAGTGAGATCCTTGTACTCATGTTTCTGTCCTCCCGTTTTCGAATGCGCATCCCTGCTTCTTGTAGTGGAACGCCTTCTCTAACGACTCCTTTCTGACGACACCTTGTGTTCAACCCGCCTGCTTCACCCGCATGTACCATTCCACCAGGCGGCGCACCTGACGCTCCGTATAGCCCCGATCCATCATTCGGTTCACGAAGTCGCCGTGCTTGCGCTCCAGATCGGAATCCGCCTTGGTGCCGAAGCTGATGACCGGCAGCAGGTCCTCGACCTGGCTGAACATGCGCCGCTCGATGACCTCGCGAATCTTTTCGTAGGAGGTCCACGACGGCATCTTGCCACCCTGGCTGGCCTGAGCCCGCAGCGCGAACTTCACCACCTCGTTGCGGAAGTCCTTCGGGTTGGCGATGCTCGCGGCCTTCTCGATCTTGGACAACTCCTGATTCAGCGTCAGGCGGTCGAGCATCTGCCCGGTGTCCGGATCCTTGAAGTCATGGTCCTCGATCCAGGCATCGGCATAGGTAACGTAGCGCTCGAAGAGGTTCTGTCCGAAGTCGTGGTAGGACTCGAGATAGGCCTTCTGGATCTCGTTGCCGATGAAGTCCGCATAGCGCGGGGCGAGCTCCGATTTGATGAATTCCAGGTAGCGCCGCTGGGTGTCGTCCGGGAACTGCTCGCGGCGGATCGCCTGTTCCAGCATGTAGAGCAGGTGCACCGGGTCTGCGGCCACCTCCCGGTTGTCGTAGTTGAACGTCTCGGAGAGCACCTTGAACGCGAAGCGGGTCGAGACGCCGGTCATGCCTTCGTCCACACCGGCGACGTCCCGGTATTCCTGCATCGACTTGGCCTTGGGATCGGTGTCCTTCAGGCTCTCACCGTCGTAGACGCGCATCTTGGAGTAGAGGCTCGAGTTCTCGTGTTCCTTCAGCCGGGTGAGCACCGAGAAGCGTGCCAGCAGATCCAGCGTTGAGGGCACGCAGGGGGCCTCGCTCAGTTCGCTGCTGCGGATCAGTTTCTCGTAGATCAGCCGCTCCTCGGTGGCCTGCAGGCAGTAGGGCACCTTGATCACCGAGATCCGGTCCAGAAAGGCCTCGTTGCTGCGGTTGTTGCGAAACGCCAGCCACTCGGCCTCGTTGGAGTGGGCCAGGATCACCCCCTGGAAGGGAATGGCCCCGATGTTCTCGGTGCCGACATAGTTGGTTTCCTGGGTGGCCGTCAGCAGGGGATGCAGCATCTTGATCGGAGCCTTGAACATCTCGACGAACTCGAGGATTCCCTGGTTGGCCCGGTTCAGACCGCCGGAATAGCTGTAGGCATCGGTGTCGTTCTGGCTGTAGAGCTCGAGCTTGCGAATGTCCACCTTGCCCACCAGCGAGGAGATGTCCTGATTATTCTCGTCGCCGGGCTCGGTCTTCGCGATCGCCGTCAGGCGCAGCTTCGACGGATAGAGGCGGACCACGGTGAAGCGCGAGAGCTCACCGCCGAATTCGTCCAGGCGTTTGACCGCCCATGGGGAGATTAGGCCGGTCAGGCGGCGTTTGGGGATGCCAAAGCGGCTTTCGAGCTCGGTGCCGTGGGTATCCGGATCGAACAGGCCAAGCGGACTCTCGAAGACCGGTGAGACCTCGTCGCCCGCCTTCAGCACATAGATCGGGTACTTCTCCATCAGGGTCTTCAGACGCTCGGCCAGCGAGGACTTGCCGCCTCCCACCGGCCCCAGCAGGTACAGGATCTGCTTGCGTTCCTCCAGGCCCTGGGCCGCGTACCGGAAGAATCCGACGATGCGCTCGACGGTCTCCTCCATGCCGAAGAAGTCCTCGAAGGCGGGATAGACCTTGATCGTCCGGTTCAGGAACATGCGGCCCAGGCGCTCGTCCTTGGCCGTATCGACGATTCGCGGTTCGCCAATGGCGGCGACCAGGCGCTCGGCAGCGCTCGCGTACAGCATGGGGTCGTTGGCACAGGCCTCCAGATACGCCGCGAGCGGCATCTCCGCTTCCTGGCGTTTCTGATATTCCTGCGCGTAGCGGGCGATCAGGGTTTCTGCGGAATCCATAAGAGTGGCTTCTCCTCTTGAAACACGGTGCGAACACGCCGTCGGCACCGGGGTGTGCAGCGTGGCGGCAACCGGACCCGCCGGCGGTCGCTCAGTGGCTGACCCTGGAGCGATCGCTAGGCCGCGGGACGCAATGGCGTGAGGGTGCAGAACGCTGCATGGCTACATACGGCTTGCTGATGAGTTGGACGCCGTGCGGCCTATACAGTTCCGGCGTATCGGCGAGCGTATCCCCGAGGCTGGTGGTCATCGACGAGCGCGCCGGTGGCTCATGTGCTTCGGATTCGCCCGCAACGGCGCCTCATGCGGCCGCATGAGGCGCCTTTCCAGCCTCCGATGCCGGGATGCGGGTGGCCGTTCCCTGCTAGTCGAGCACCTCTTCGAGCATGTCGGTGAGGGCCGGCTCACCCTTCAGAACGGCTCGCTCGAGATTGGGGTCGGGGTGCAGTGTCGTCATGAATTCCAGGCTCAAGCGGGAAAGACGCGACTGGCCGTCCTCTTCATAGAAGGCCAGATGACCGCAGGGCATCATCGCAGTCACCTGCATTCCCGCGGCGCCGATGTCCTGGCCGATGGGCAGGTAGCAGATCTTCATCGCGGTAACCGCGCCACCCATCAGCCCGAATTCGGCCAGAAAGAGCCAGTCTTCGTGTTCCTCCACATAACGACGCACGTTGGCCGCGGTTTTCTCCGGGCCTTGTGTCAGGTCATGAATGATGAACATCGAGTCTTCATCTGTGGTCGTGGGCGATGCCGTCGCCGGGGCGAGGCCGGTCATCATCAGACCCAGGATGGCGCTCATGGCAATCAGTTTTTTCATGATTCTTCTCCTCCTTCTCTTCTTTGTGCACATTCCACTCGACAAACGCTGGAGCCGGTTCTCCCGATCTTCTCAGCGTCGATTTTGCTGCACCTGCGTTGTGCAGCGCTGCGCGATCACGCGCAACGGGTGCGCCGTTTCGGCGACACATCCGAGCTTCAGGAAACCTCGGTTCATATAGAAGCGACGAAGGAGTCCATTCGAAGTTCCGGCCAATCGCATGGGTTGAATTGCGGTCCTTGCGTGACGCTGCTTCTGGGTCTGCTCCTGTAGGAGGCCAGCCTCCGGGCGACAGGTTTTCCCGCGTCAGGGCGGTCGCCGAGGGGGTTCGCCTCCTACAGGGCGGCGGCATGGTCTACGCTCATACAGGTATGGCGCCAGGCAGCAGGGGCTGACACGGAAGCTGCGTAACGAAGAGGGTGGAGCCTGCATCGCAAAGGGAAGCCCGGGACAAAAACAACTTGGGTTAAAAAAACAACAGGAGGAGTGAACACCATGATCTCGTTCGATTTATTGAGCCGACAAAACCATGAGATTGCCGAACTGACGAAGGTGCTTGCCTATCTGGTGCGCGAACGGGAACTGTGCGATACCCAGGTCGCGAGCGATCTCCTCGATCAATATGTGATGTACATTCAGGATCATTTCAAGCGCAACAACACCTTTATCTATCGTGACCTGCTGACCAATTCCGATCTGGCGATCAACAACACGGCCCGACGCTTTCTCGAGGGGGAGAAGGAGATCAAGAAGCTCTTCAACGACTTCGTCAGTCGCTGGTGTCAGCGCGGCCTTTACATCGATGATCATCCGCGTTTCCTGGCCGAAGCGGAGGATATCTTCCGGCTGATGTCCGAACGCATTCGCGCAGAATTCGAAGAATTGTATCCCTTGGCGCGTCGCGTCGAGGGCGCTGATCCCGCGCCCCAGCACGTCTGAATCGTCCATCGGGTTCGGCCCTCCGCGGCCGGCCGCGTTTGGGGGTTCCTGCGCATTGACGCGTTTGCAAGCGGTTCCCTACGCTTGCGCTTTCAAGGAACGCTGGCGGTTTTGAGGAGCAGCCCGTGGGCAAGGCGTCGGTGTGGTTGTGGGCGTTGTCTCTGGTGGTCGGCGGCGTATCCGGGTGCGCGTTGGTGACGGTGCCGGCGGATCCGGCTTCGCCGTATTCCATGGTGCCGGTGGGCTCGGTGATCGAGTTGCATCAGCCACTGCGGATCCCACCGGGGAGCACCCGTGTCTGGTTCGTCCGCGGGCAATCGGCAGCCGGCCGGGACTGGTATGCCCCGAGCTGCAACCTGGAGATCGCCACCCTGGATCGAGAGCGGGCGCAGATCGTCGATCCGGGGGTGTTCGAGGTTTCGCGCGTGCAACGGACATCCGAGCACACGAGCAAGCGTGCGGCGGCCGTGACGGTCGCGGCATTGGGCGCTGGGTTCTCGTGGGACTCCGGCGATAATCGCACCTGGCAGGGCTATCACCTCTGGCTGCACAGCGACCACCAGCCCGATGTCCGGCGCCTGACGTGCAAGGGGATCTACGCCGAGCCGTGGAAGGCCACGCCCCCCAGCATCAAGGCCATCCGAGAGACCTTGGGCGCGGTGGCCAGTCTGCGCCTGCGCGGAGAATAGGCCGGAGAATAGGTATACCCTTGAGCGTTCAAAAGGAGATTGCGGATGCGTATGGAAGTGGGAGGCCTGTTGGGACTGATCTGGCTGATCCTGGTGGTGTGGGCGATCATCAAGGTGGCGATGAGCACCGCCACACCGTTGGCGAAGGTGCTGTGGATCCTGGCTCTGTTGCTGTTTCCGCTTATCGGGCTGATCATCTGGTTCTTTTTCGGCCCCCGAGGATGACGTCACTCGGCGTCCGCCCGGACCGTATTCTTCTGTGTTGACACTCATCGCGGGCGGGTCGGATACTCGCAACGTCGCCCGAGCACACTGGCCATGTCCAGCACCCCCTGCAGCGCCCGTTCGACACCCCACTCCATCGAGCATCATCTGCAACGGTCGCGTTTTCGCCACCCGATCCTTTCCACGAGGAGAATTCAGATGGGAATCGAATTGACCGGCATCCTCGGTCTGATCTGGCTGATCATCGTGATCTGGGCCATCGTCAAGGTCGCCAAGAGTGCCGCCGGGCCGGTGGCGAAGATCCTGTGGATCCTGATTCTGCTCTTTTTCCCCTTGATTGGACTGATCATCTGGCTGTTGTTGGGTCCCAAGGGATAGCGCCCAAAGCAGGCCGGCGCCAGCGGGGCGTGACGGGTCATGGATCCTGCGGATCGACCCCGAAGAGCCGGACCTGGTCATGGTCGATCTCCGAGGGGGGCGCCCACTGACGAAAGTCCTCGCTGAGTTCCTGACCGTCAATCTGGCGGCTGAGCGCGATGATCGTACCCAACGGGTGCTCGCATAGGCTCTGGGCGAAGGCGATTTCCTCGCGCGCGGCCGGCAGCGCCGTAGCGACGTCCGGGGCCCCGAAGGCCTCGACCAGGTGTTCTGCGAGTTGGTGCGTGATCTGCTCCAGTTCGGACGGTCCGATCTGGGCCACTGCGACCAGCGTCGTCCAGCCGAAGCTGCCGATGCCGAGGAAGCCGGTACTGAACGCCTGCCGCTGCGGCGTGGACAGCCGCTCCGGATCACCGTCCCAGAAATGAAAGCTACCCGGGACCGCCCATTCTCCCGGCACCGCCACGGGATCGTAGATGCGTGCATCGGAGCCGTCGAGCCGCAGGACCCGCAGCATTTGATCGTTGTTCATCTAAGTTGCCCTTGATTTGTGTTGCCCTTGGGTTGGGGATCAGGTGGTCTGCGCCGTGTTGATCGTACCACCGGCCAGCCTTGACCTTCTTGCTGCACCTATAACCCAGGAGGGCATCCCGCCTTCGGCCGATTTCGACCCGGATCCGTCGGTCCGGCAGCAGCCCTGAGGGCGCCATCGCCGCTGTGTTTGGCGACGGCAGCAGGGGCCACTGCAGCGACCGTGGTGGCGTCAGTGGCCACGAGAACGATCCTGCCTTCGAAGCGAGGCACCCATGTGACACCAGCTACGCGGATGACTAGGATGGACCTCCGGCGGCCACCCGGGCAGCGCCCTGAAGGCCCCCCCGCCGGCCGACAAAAACCAAGGCACCCCTGGAGATCCCCCATGAAAGTATGGTCCTTCGCATTCCTGTTCCTATGGCCGGCCCTGGTGCTGGGCCAGGACCTGCAGATCCGCGACATCGAAATGGGGGAGGGTCCCCCGGCCACTCGCCACGACACGGTGACCGTGCACTACACCGGCTGGCTCGAGGACGGCACGGTCTTCGATTCCAGTCACAATCGCAACCAGCCCTTCGAGCTGACCCTCGGGGCCGGGCAGGTGATCGCCGGTTGGGAGCAGGGCCTCGAGGGCATGCGCGTCGGGGGCGTGCGTGAACTGCTCATTCCGCCCGAACTGGGGTATGGATCCCGCGGCGCCGGCGGCGTGATTCCGCCGGATGCCACCCTGCGTTTCGAGGTCGAACTCCTCGAGATCCAGCGCGCGCCCTTCGGTCACCTGGACAATGCGGGTGTCGCCGACAAGTTGACCGCGAACGTCACCGTGATCGATATCCGCCGGGCCGAGGAATGGGCCGAGACCGGTGTGGTTGCGGGAAGCCATCGGATTACCGCCTTCGATGCCGACGGCCGTTTCCGGCCGGAGTTCGGGGCCGAACTGCTGGCGACGGTGCAGCCCGATGAGCCCGTGGTGCTGATCTGCCGCGTCGGTAACCGCACCGGCGTGCTGGCTCGGGCCCTGGTGGAGCAGGCCGGATTCGCAGAGGTCTACCACGCCGAGGCCGGAATCGCGGGCTGGTTGGCCGAGGCGCGTCCGGTGCGCAGCGATTGCCCGAGTCGAGAGGCAAACCCCGTGTGTTGATGCTCCACATCTGCTGAAGAATCGTCAGCTCGCGCGGGCCGGCACTGGGACGTCACCGGGTGCGGCGACCATGCGAGCGCGCAGGACGCGCCGCTATCCGCCCCGGACGGGCCGAAGTGGGGCGATGTTCTATTGTCCCTGGTAGGTCCAGGGGTTTGCGGCGGATGGTAAAGGCGGGTAGGAGATTCTCGGAGCAGCGTGGAGCCCTCCCCCGGGAGGGCTCGCATAGGACGCTCCGTACGGCACCCGCTGGCCGGGGCCATAGCCATAGCCATGGACAGGACCGTAGAACGGAGAGCCGAAGGCCTGGCCACGACCCCGCGTGGAGAATCCCAGGCCCCCGGACACGCTGCCCATGCCGAACAGGTTGGCCAGCATGCAGCCGGGACTGGTCCACTGGGCACCGGCCTGCAGGGGGATCGCGAGGGCGCCGACCAGCGCGGCAATAGCGAGCAGCCTGGGCGCCTTGCGCAGGGGGGGAGTCGGCAGGATAGCGATCGGCAGGCTGGGAATTGGCATGGTGGAGAACCCTGGGGGTTGGGAGGAAAGATCCTGATCTTCAGCCTCTTATATAGCAGTGTCGGCAGGAACGCACACGATGCGGTCAATCGATGCCGGATCGGGCTCAGCCCGCGTTGGCCACGTCCCGGGCCTGGGCCTGGGCCTGATCCAGGTTCAAGGTCGCGATACCCTGCTGTTGCAGCCGCTCCAGGAGCGCTGGCAGAACCTGCAGGGTGACCTCGGGGCGGTTGTGGCGATTGCGACCATCGTGAAGCAGCACGATGTCGCCGGTGCCGACGGACCGCAGGCGCCGCGCCACGGCCGCGGGCGTCGCGAAGGGTCCCCAATCCACCCCACTCCGGGTCCACAGCACGATGCGTTGCCCGTGGGCGCGGGCCTCAGCCTGCAGGCAGGCCCGTAAGCGACCATGCGGCGGCCGGTAGTAGCGGGGTGGACGCCCCATCAGCGCCGTGAGTACGGCCGCACCCGTCGCCAGATCCCTGCGGGCGTCGGCGGCACGTTGCCACCACGGGTGCTGATGTCCCCAGCCATGGTTGCCGATGCTGTGTCCCTCGGCCAGGATGCGCCACACCAGGTCGGGGTGGCATTCGGCCTGACGGCCGATCAGGAAAAAGCTCGCGGCGGCCCCGGCCGCGGCCAACAGATCCAGCAGCGCGCCGGTATGGCGCGGATCGGGGCCGTCGTCGAAAGTCAGGGCCACGGCCTGTCGAACCGCCAGACGGTACTGGGGAGGCGCATCGGCGTGGGCGCAGGACACCGTGCGGTTCATCGCGGACGCCGACCATTGGCGAAATGACGCAGCAATTGTGCGCGCGACAACCAGAAGGCATGGGGCTGCAGGCGCCCCTGAATACGCCGTGCCGTGGCGGGACTGAAGGCGAACAACAATACGCGGAAATACCAGGCCCGTACGCGCGTGCGCCAGGTCGGCGGGAGCGGCCGGGCCTCGAACCCCACTTTGCGACCGTGCGGGGGAATCCAGGTGATGCCATGAAAACCGGTGATCGACTGTAATGCCGGATCGTTTTGCACCTGTTCGGCCAGGCTCTGCAGCGCCCGGATCATCAGTCGGGCAAAGAGGAACCCCCCTGGACCTCGGCCTGCAGCCTGCTGTGCCTGCTGCAGGTTGCTGTTGTTGAAGTGCAGCACCGCGACCGAGTCCCCGGGTTCGATCAGGGTGGCGTCCTCCAGTCGGCGGGGCGGGCCGCGGTAGGTTTGGGGCTGGATATACAACCAGGGGCCGACCGGTCGCAGGCGATGTAGGCGGCAGTAGATCCGCTCGATTACCCAGAACAGGCGATTGAGCAGGTACCAGCCCGCCCGTTTCATGGCCGTAGCCCGGGTTGATCGAAGCGTCGGACGCCGTGCTCATTGAGCACCGAATCCACCACTGCCAACGCGCCATTGCGACAACCCAAGCTTCGCGCTCGGGCCTGAACCTGTTCGAGCAGGACCGGTTGCGCGCGCCACTCGCGCAGGCGTTCGACCAGCGTGCTGGGGTCCACGGCGCCGCCGATGTCATGATGCTCGAGGTAGGCCACGTTGAAGCCCTCCTGGCCGCCCAGCGAACACACCGCCAGAAACGGGCGTCCACAGGCCACCGCCTCCGATACGCTGAGCCCCCCCGGCTTGCCGATGACGACATCGGCCGCTGCCACCAGTAGCGGCATATCCACCTGTTCGTGGTACAGATGCACCTGGTGGTCGTGGCCGGCCACCCGCCGAGTCAGTCGCGGATCGAGCTCCTGCCGGCCACCGGCAGCGACCAGGATCTGATGATCCAGGCCGGCACGCAGTATGGGTTCCAGCGTTTCCAGCGCGCCGATCCCATAGCCTCCCCCGGTGATCAGCAGCGTCGGTCGGGCGGCGTCCAGTCCCAGCCGATGGCGTGCCTCGGCCGACTCCAACGGCTGACGAAAGTCCTGGAGCAGGGGAATGCCGGTAACGGCGATGCTCGCCCGGGTCACGCCGCTGGCCCGCAAGGTGTCGGCCATGCCCTGGGTAGCAACGCAGTAGTGGTCCATGTCGGCTCGCACCCAGAACTCGTGGACGCCGTAATCGGTCAGCACCGCCACGGCGGGAATGTCGTTCATCTCCCCGTTTCGACGCAACGCCGACAACAGGCTGGTGGGGTGCATCTGGGTGGAGATCACCACATCGGGCGAGAAGTCGAGGATCCGCTGCTTCAGTCGTTTCATCAGCAGACGGTGCAGCCACAGGATCAGGCTGCGTCGGACCAGATTCCCGCCGATCACGGTATTGCGGCGCAAGGTGGCGACGATCTGGAGCAGCAGGGTCTGTTCCAGATTGGCGCCCCGAGCGGGAAAGCGGCCGCGCTGAGGAAACCAGCGCTGCAGTCCGCGCTCGAAGACGGCATCGAGCGCGTCGGAAATGTCCGGGTTGCGAAAGAAGGCTCGCCATTGGGCGGCATCGAAATGATACAGACGGTCATACAATCGAGGTTGGCCGGTCACGACATCCAGGTAGCCCTCCTGGAGTGCGCCAGCCACCTGGGGGTCGAACAGGGACCAGAAATCCACCGACTGGACGACGCTGTCCGGACGCCGTTCCCGTAAGGCCTCTGCAATCGCGTCGGCGGCCTTTTTATGGCCAGACCCCAGGGTCGAGAGGAGCAATAGAACACGCATTCTTGCCTCCTATGGTCGCGATAGGAAAACAAGCATGGTGGACGGCCTGTCTACTATGGCCGCAGTGATGTGGGCCAGGCGCGTGTCGAATGCCTGGCTTTTTTCGAGTATCCCGCCTGCTGGGCGGATCGGTCAAGGGTGTGAGCACCCCGTCGGCAGGCTGCGCTTCGAGGCCTCCATGCATTAATCCCCCGTTCATCAACCCCGCGTACATCAACCTGGGGGCGCGCGCTGTCGCCCGTGCCGGTTCATTCGGCGGCCGAGCACGAAACCGAGCCAGACGGCGCCCAGCCAGCTGAACACCGACACGACGACATTGAGCCCCGCCGCCTCGAGGCGACCGATTTCCAGGAGTCGGATCGTCTCCAGGCTGAAGATCGAGAAGGTCGTGTAGCCGCCCAACAGGCCGGTCATCACGAAATGGCGCTGAAGGGGGCTCGCCCGAAACCGGCCCGCGGGTCCCGACAGCGCGGCATAGACACCGATCAGGAAGGAGCCGCTCACATTGACCAACAGCGTGCCCCAGGGAAACCCGGGCCCCATCTCGACCAGCATCAGAACCGATAGCCCCCAGCGGAGCGTCCCCCCGACGGCGCTGCCGAGCGCGACGGCCAGGTAGAGCGGCGCCGAACCGCCCCGGCCGGTCCACCGGGAGAGGCCCGCGACGGCTGGATCCCGCAGCGTCGGCGTACGGGTGGCCTTCCATCGGGGCGGCTGCGATGGGGGCGGTGCGGTCATCCGAAGGGTTCAGGCCAGACCCGTGAGCCGGGCCCCGGTCAGCACGCCGAGGGCGGCCGCCGGCAGCGACAGGCCGAGGGACAGTGCGATATTCCCGGCGGCGCGTCGGCCCTCGCCGGCCTGCATCAGGGCCAGGGTCTGCAGGCTGAAGGACGAGACGGTGGTGTAGCTGCCGAGGAATCCGATGCCGGCGAAGAACCACGCGCTGGGTTCGCCGAGCGACCCCGCACCGGCCAGCGCCGCCGCCGCGACGATGCCGATGACGAAAGCGCCACTGACGTTCACCGCCAGGGTGCCCCAGGGGAAATGCTCGCCGAAGCGGCGGCCCACCACCCCCGACAACCAGAAACGCGCCATCCCACCGCCTGCGCACCCCAGCATCACCCACGTCACGTCGTGCATGCCCTTACCCCTGTCGTCCAGCGCCGATCCTATCGAGTTTCTTGACGGGTGTGGGCGCGGGGCTGCGAACCGGTGGTCACGCGCACATCAAAAGGACTCGGCGCGGTCCGGGCGCATGGTGTATCCGGCGTCGGCGATCTCGCCGGTATGGCGTTGCGCGCGCAGGGTGCCGGTCAGCCAGACAGCATCGAAGAGGCGGGCACGCAGACCGGGCCTATCCATCTGCACGTGGACAACCTGGTTGGGTGGCGGCGGCGGGACATGGATGCAGGCCCCGTAATAGGGAACCAGCAGGAACTCGGTCACGAAGGTGCCGTCGCTCTCGAGCGGCACCACGAAGCCGCCCAGACGGATACGTTCGCCATCCAGCGCGGTCACCACCGGGGTGTCGTGCCAGGAGGCCCGCAATTGCTCCAGGAGTGCAATGGCGCGCGGGTCGTTGTCCGCGTAACCGCTGAGATCCAGTCCGGACAGGGTGTCGTCGGGCACGTAGTCCTCCGGGATCAATTGATCCCAGCCGATCGCCAACGCCGTCCCGGTCGAGGTTCGGTCCTGCTCCGGGGCGCAACCGCCGAGCACGGCCCCTGCGAACAGCAGCATGGCGATACTGGGCCAAAAACGGCGAAGCGGGGTGCGCTGCATCGGAACTCCGGTCGATCCACATCATCAGGCCGGGTGGAGCGTCGACCTTATTTCCATGGTAGAGGATCGCCCTGTCGTCTGCCAGGTGGCGTCGTCCTGGAGAGGCTGTCTCGACCAGCGCATGGCAGAGGCCCCGGAGACGAATTTAAATCTTGGCGATCAGTCCTTCGGCGAGGGCGTGTCGATAGGCCTGGTAGCCGGGGATCAGGCTGGCGACCAGGGCCGCGGCCAGGAACAGGCCCAGCAGGCTCCACTCCGGCCGGCCGGGTGCATGGATGGCCAGATGCAGGCCGAAGTGCGACTGGATCCAGGGCTGCGTCAGGTACAGCGTCAGAAACAGCAATCCCAGCCCGAGAACGATGCCGGACAGGGCGAGTAACAGGGTCTCGCTGGCGAGCAGCAGGAAGATCTGGCGCGGCCGGGCACCGACCGAACGCAGAATGGCCATCTCGCGGCGGCGCTCGCGCAGCCCGGCCAGCATCACGGCCAGCATGCCGAGCAAACTGACCAGCACCACGAAGCCCGAAACCAGCAGCAGGGCCTGTTCGGCAACGCCCATCAGCGACCAGAGTTCCTCGAGTGCCACGCCCGGCAGGATCGCCAGCAGCGGTTCTGCTCGGTAGTCATTGATATGGCGCTGGACCTGGAAGGTCGCCATCCGCGAGTCCAGGCCGACCAGAAACGCGGTGATCGCGGTCGGCGTCAGGTCGAGGCCGGCCAGGGACTCCGGATTCGGGCGCTGGCCGGGCGGTGGCGGTGTGCCATTGTGCCAGCCCAGATGGATGGCCTCCATGCCCTCCAGCGTGATATGCACCGTCCGGTCTACCGGGGTTCCGGTGCGTTGCAGGATGCCGGTCACCCGAAAGGGCATGTTGTCATGATCGACGAAGCTGATCGGACCGGTACCGTGGGCCAGAGTGATCGACTGCCCCAGGTCATAGCCCAGTTGCGCCGCCACTTCCGCCCCGAGCACCGCGTCCAGGGGTTCCGCAAAGGCTTCGCCGGCGGCAAAGGCCAGCGAGCGGGTGCGGGCATAGCGGTAGCGCTCGAAATAGGCCTCGGTGGTGCCGAGTACCGGGTAGCCCCGGTGCGAATCGCCCAGCGACAAGGGAACGGTCCAGGCCACCCGGGGGTGTTCGCGGATCTCCTGATAACTCTGCCAGGAGATGTTGTGGGTGGCCCCACCGAGACGGAACACCGCATACAGCAACAATTGCATCGAACCGCCGCGGGCGCCGACCACCAGGTCCGTCCCCGAGATCGAATGCGCAAAGCTCGCCCGCACCTCGGTGCGAACCTTCTCCACCCCGAGCAGAAGTGTCACGGACAGGCCGATGGCAAAGACCGTCAGCAGTGCGGTGCCGCGCCGGTTGTAAAGGCTACGCAGGGCCAGTTGCAGAATCGCGATCATTGGGTCATTGGGTCATCGAGTTCGGGATGGACAAGATCGCGAAGGCATCAAGGCGACCCGGTCGACGTGACGGGCCCGGCGCGGTTCAGCGCCGTGAGGTCCACCGTGCGATCGAACAGGTGCGCGAAGGTGCCATCGTGGCTCACGAACACCAACGTGGTGCCGCGCGCGTCGCATTCTGCGAGCAGGAGCCTGAGGAAGACCTCCTTCAGATCCGCATCCAGGGCCGAGGTCGGTTCGTCCGCGATCACGATTTCGGGTGCCCCGAGCAAGGCGCGCGCGGCGGCGGCACGTTGCTGCTGACCGACGCTCAGTGCGCCGGGCAGGCGCCGCTGCAGCGCGGGGTCCGAGAGCCCCAGATGATCGAGCAGGCGGCGGGCCTCGGCGTCCACGCCGCCCATCGCCTGTGCCCGCTGCCGGCGGACCCGGGAAAAGCGGCAGGGCAGGGTGACGTTGGCCAGCGCATCGAGGTAGGGGATCAGGTTGAACAGCTGGAAGATGAAGCCGACGTGGTCGGCCCGCAGCGCGTCGCGGCGCGCATGGCGCAGGGTGTGGAGCGGTTGCCCGAGCAGACGGATCGCGCCGGCACCGGGTTCAGGGGTGGCAACGCCGCCCAGCAGGCTCAGCAGGGTGCTCTTGCCGCTGCCGCTGGGGCCTTGGATGAAGATCCGTTCACCGCGCGCAATCGAGAGGGTCTCGATATCCAGGATCCTCGGGCCGCCCGGGGTCCAGCGATACCGGAGATCCCGGACCTCCAAGGCCGCATCAGAGGGGTGCACGGGCTCAGAAGCGCAGCCGCGGCTGCACGGCGGTCAGCGTGGCGGCCCCCTGTCCGGCGGGTCCGATCCACTGGACATTCAGCCGCTCGGTCGCGGGGAAGGGCGTGAACACCGTGATGTCGATGCGCTGCAACGCCGTCATGTCGGCACATTCAAAGACATACATCGCCTGTACATCGGCGTGATCATCCGCCGGCTGATGGTTGTGCGCATGCCCGTGCCCATGCTCATGCCCATGCCCGTGGTCGTGCCCATGCTCATGCTCATGCCCATGCCCATGCCCATGCCCATGCCCATGCTCGGGGGTGTCCGCAGGATCGGTGGTGGACTCAGACGGCGGATCCTGCCATTGATCGCCTTCGACAACCGCCCGAATCAAGCGGCATCCCGCAGCCTGCGGAAACTCGAAGAGGTCGTCACCGGCCTCGAGCTGTTGCCGAGCCGCGTGCAGGGCCTGGTGTTCACTCTCGGTTCGCGGGGCATGCTCGAAACCGACGAGATTCATCGCTGGGGAGATCCATTCGATCGCGATCGACCGGTCTTCGATGGCGACATTCAGGGCCGCCACGCCGTGCACATGGGCGCCGTGTTCGCGCTGGATCGGGCCCTCGGCATGCAGGACCGGTGCACCCAGCAATGCCAGGACCCATAGCCCCGCTAAGGTGGGTCGTAGTGCGCCCGTGGCATGATGTTTTGCCGACATCCGCGGTCCTCCTGTGTCATCCCGCAACGCGGGTGTTCAATGGAACGATATACCAGTTCATGCGCTGAAGGCCATGGCTGGACACGACCCGGAGGGATGTTGTGATGGGTTGCAAACGCAGCCCTATGACTCGGTGCGCTCGGATTTCGGTCCTGAAACGGCGCCGGGAACCCGTTTTTAACCGCAGTAATACCCATTGACGCAGAGTGTCGAGGTTGAAACACTCCATTTCATGTGATTGGAATTCCAGCCCTTTTGTCTCCTGCTTGTAGCCCCGTACTGCCCGTGATCCCGTATCCCGCGCCCTGAACAGCGCACTGCGGGGCGCGCTCCGATCGTTGGGCTTCCTGTGGACGTCACTCATCCTGCCAGACGGATATGGAGGAAGGTATGGTCTGTCAATCCGCAGAAGGTGCGTCCCCGCGGCAGGCGAATCCGCTGGATCGAGCCCAATCTCCATCGCTGGGCCCGTCGCTGCTTCGCTCGTCGCCGCTGCTCCGTTCCTCTCCGTCAGCCCCGCTCGCGTCGTGGGTCACCGGCCGTTCGCTGGCCGCGGAGCATTGGCTCCTGGCGAAGCTGTATCAGGGGGTCGGCCGACCACCGGTGCGCCTGCAGTTGTGGGATGGCTATGCAGTGGGTCCGGGCGACGGACCCTATGCCATCGAGGTCACGGACCGCCCGGCCCTGTATGCGCTGCTGCGCAATCCCAATATCGCGTTTGGCGATCTCTTCATGGTGGGCCGGGTGCGGGTCATCGGCGATCTGGTGGCCGTGCTCGAGCTCCTCTACCGGCATCGGGGCCCGCCCGGACAGCGTAGCGGGTGGATGGCCCGTCTTTGGCGGGAGCGGGCCCCGCAGGGTGCCGATCTCACCGGTGCCCGCGGCAATATCCAGCATCACTACGATCTGGGGAACGCGTTCTATCGGCTGTGGCTGGATCAGGTGGCGATGCAATACACCTGTGCCTATTTCGAGGATCCCGAAATCACGCTCGAGCAGGCACAACTCGCCAAGCTGGAGCATATCTGCCGCAAGCTGCGGCTACGTCCCGGACAGACGGTGATCGAGGCCGGTTGTGGCTGGGGCGGCCTGGCCCGCTATATGGCCAAGCGTCACGGGGTTCGGGTCCGGGCCTTCAACATCTCACGCGAGCAGCTCATCTGGGCCCGCGAGCAAGCGCGCCGCGAGGGCCTCGACGGCCAGATCGACTACATCGAGGACGACTACCGAAACATCACCGGCGAATGCGATGCCTTTGTTTCCGTGGGCATGCTGGAACACGTCGGTCCGGCCCACTATCCGGCGCTGGCCGGCGTCATTCAGCGCTGCCTGCGCCCCGATGGCCTCGGTCTCATTCACACCATTGGCCGCAATCGCCCGGGACCGATCAACGCCTGGATCGAACGACGGATCTTCCCCGGTGCCTACGTGCCGGCCAGCCGGGAGTTGATGGCCCTGTTCGAGGCCGGTTCGTTTTCAGTGCTGGATCTGGAAAACCTCCGTCTGCATTACGCCACCACCCTCGAACACTGGCTGGCGCGTTTTCTGCTGCAGCGCGAGCCGGTCGTCACGCAGTACGGCGAAGGATTCGCCCGGGCCTGGCAGCTGTACCTGGCCGGTTCCATTGCGGCCTTCCGGGTGGGCCATCTGCAGCTCTTCCAGGTGGTGTTCGCCCCGGGTAACAGCAATCGAGTGCCGGCCACACGGCAACACCTGTATTCGACGATCTCACCACGGCCGACGAGGCATGGCGTATGAGCATGGATGACTATGACCTGATCGTGGTCGGTGGTGGACCCGCCGGCGCCACCCTGGCCCGGACGATGGTCGGCCACGGCTGGCGCACGCTGATCCTGGACAAGGCCGCCTTTCCCCGGGACAAGACCTGCGCCGGCTGGGTGACGCCGGCGGTCTGGGCGGCCTTGGGCGAGGATCCCCAGGCCTATGCCCGCGGGCATGTGCTGCAGCCGATCACCGGGTTTCGCATCGGTCTGATGGGTCAAGCTCACTGCGAGCATCAGCAGGGCGATAGCCCGGTCAGCTACGGCATTCGCCGCTACGAATTCGACCACTACCTGCTGCGGCGCAGCGGTGCTGAATGCATCCAAGGCGTCGCCGTGAAGAAGATCGTGCGCCAGGACGGTCTGTGGCAGCTGAACGATCAGTATCGCGCCCCCTGGTTGGTCGGTGCGGGCGGGCATTTCTGTCCGGTGGCCGCCCATATCGGGCGGGGGCCGGGGCGGCATGAGCGCATGGTGACCGCCAAGGAAGTGGAGTTTGCGATGACGCCCGAGCAGCAGCAGCACTGCCGGGTGCGCGGCGATCGGCCGGAGTTGTGGTTCTGCCGTGATCTGCGCGGCTATGCCTGGGTGTTTCGCAAGGGCGAATACCTGAACATCGGCCTGGGTCGGGAGGACCACCGGCACCTGGCCGAGCATCTGCGGGCCTTCATCGACGCCCTGCATGCCCGGGACCGGATCCCCGCGGACCTGCCGGGGCAATACAAGAGCCATGCCTATCTGCTGCATGGGCATGCCCGGCGACCCCTGGCGGCCCCCGGGTGTTTGCTGATCGGCGATGCCGCCGGGCTGGCCTATACCCAAAGCGGTGAGGGCATCCGTCCGGCGGTGGAATCGGCGTTGCTCGCCGGGCAGATGCTCGAGCGCCACCAGCAGGCACCGGAACGCGCGATCACCGGCTACCAGCAGGCCATCCGCGAGCGCTTCGGCCCGCGCGGAGGCCGGTTCCGCGTGCACTTCCCGGGCTGGTTAAAGGGCCTGGCCGCACGCCCCTTGCTGCGCAGCCCCTGGTTCACCAGCAAGGTGGTTACGGAGAAATGGTTCCTGCATACGGAGGTTCCCGCGCTGGGTGAGGGCGGCGCCTCCTGGAAGGCCGGGCTGGAGCCGGGCCGTCCGAGGGCGATGGATTCAGCGCGGTCCCGAGCGCTACCCCTCGGCGGCACGGGTTCGCATCAGCGCGCCAGGTAGATGCGAATCGCGATCCAGTCGTAGAGCGCGTGCGCGATGACCACGATCAGCAAGTTGCCGGTCAGGTGGTACAGCACGCCCAGGTAGATGCCGATCAGCGTCGCAAACAGGAAGTAGAGCCCGTTGACGAAGTGGGCCAGGCCGAAGATCACGGCCGCGATCAGAATGGCCCATTCGATCGGAACAAGGCTGGCGAGCCCGCCCTGCAACACGCCGCGCATCAGCAATTCCTCCCCTAGGCCGGCCAGCAGCGCAACCAGCGCGATCGCGCCCGGCGGTGCGCCGGCAAACAGGTGTCGGAGCAACCCCACCACCTGCTCCGTGAGGTCGTGATAGGCCCGCAGCTGGCTCCCCGCCAGCAACCCGAGCAGACCCAGCATCGGGAGGGTGGCGGCCACGCCGATGAGCACCGCCTGGAGACTCCATTGGAAATGGATCAGCAGCGGTATGCCGAGAATCGCACCCAGCAGCAAGGCCAGCGGGATCAAGGATCCCTGAAAGAGAATGGCCGCCTGCAGTGGGTGCCGGCTCATCGCTTCGCGCAGCTTCATCGGCCTTCCCCGTTGCGGGTTCGTGATGCCGGCACGATACCAAGCCGGCGACGGATACAGCCACTCGGCGCATCCGGGAAGCGGCGGGGTGGTGCGGCCGGGGTAAGCCGGGCCTGCGGGGGCGCTGAGCCCCGTGGTGTTTCATCAGGGCCCCACGCGTCTCGTGCGGCCTCCAGTAGCGGCCCCAGTGCGGTAAGCTCGCAGCTGATCGATTCCGCCGTGCCGCAGGAGGCGCCGCCGATGTCCCTGAAAGCCACCATCTTCAAGGCCGAACTTCATGTGTCGGACATGGACCGGTCGCACTATGGCAGTTATACGCTGACGTTGGCCCGTCATCCGTCCGAGACCGACGAGCGGCTGATGCTGCGGCTGCTCGCGTTCTGCCTGTACGCCAGCGATCGCCTGCAGTTCGGCCGGGGCCTATCCACCGAGGACGAGGCGGATCTGTTCGATCAGGATTTGACCGGAACGATCCTGCGTTGGATCGATGTCGGCACACCGGATCCGCGCGATATCCGCAAGGCCTGTGGACAGGCCCGACAGGTGGTGGTGTTGACCTATGGGCGGTCCGTCGACATCTGGTGGCGCCAGCATCGTGATTTGCTATCGAAACCGGACAATCTCGCCGTGTGCAAGCTGCCGGTGGAAACCAGCGAGGCGCTGGCGGCGCTGGCCGCGCGCAACATGAGCGTCCAATGCAGCATCCAGGATGGGATCGCCTGGTTCACCTGTGGCGAGGTCACCGTCCAGGTCGCCCTCGAGTGGTTGAAGCGCGAGGGTGAGCGCGCCGCCTGATCGACGTCCGAATCGGCCCCCAACCGAGGTCCGGTTCCAAGGCCGGATGGATGCCCGGGTCGCGGCCTCAGAACCCCCCGGTTTCGGCGGGCGGCAGGACCCACAGGGTCAGCGACAGCAGAATGCCGGTCAGGCTTACACCGAGGATCGGCAACAGCATCAGCGCCGCCAGCGCTTCGCGTTGAAACAGGCGCAGGCCCATGCCGATCAGGCTGATGCTCCAGCCCAGGGCCACGAAGAACGCCAGGCCATTGAGCCCGTTCAACCAGAGCAGCATCAACAGCAGGGGCAGACCCAGGTTGAGCCCGGCCAACGCGTAATCGCCGCGGCCCGCGGCCCGCCCTGCCGTGAGCCCATAGGCGTAGGCGGCCCAGATCATCAGTAGCCCGAACCCGAGCGCCCCCGCGGCTGGCGATCCCAGTGGCGCACGCAGGATCGGTGCGCCCGCCGGCTCCAGACCCATGCCGAGGGCGACCATCGCCATGGCGACCCCCACACTGAGGATCAACCAAAAGAACAATACGCCGCGTTGGATGGTCGGTTCAGTCACGGAATCTCCTCGTGCCGCTTCAAGGTGACGTGGGCCGTCCGGGAACGGACCTACCTAGCGGACTCTGCGTCGGTGGATTCGTTCCGATCGGTGACGGGGAGCGATCCTTCGGCCAAGTGGGCCGGTTGGCCCGCCCGGGAAAGGGGGCATATTCCGGCGTTGACGCTCCCTCGGACGGGGCCCATACTTTTTCAACAGGATGGTAGGGCCGATACCGCCGGCCGTCACCGGACAGCCGAAGGAGGAGGGCATGACACGCACCGTCTTCGTTTTCGGGATCGACGACTTCAATCTGCAGCAACTCCAGGCGATCCGCAACGCCGAGACCTATCGCTTCGAACCCTTGCTGACCTTTGACGATGTGAAGGCGAAGGGCACCTATCCGTTTCGTCAGGTGCTCGAGGCGGCGCGCGAACGCCTTCGCGAGTATCCCGGAACCATCGACGCGGTGGTCGGCTATTGGGACTTTCCGGTTACCACCATCGTCCCGATCTTGTGCCGCGAGTTCGGGTTGCCGGGGCCCTCGGTGGAGGCCGTCGCCCGTTGTGAACACAAGTATTGGAGCCGCCGTATCCAAGCCGAGGTGATCCCGGAGATGACTCCACCCTTTCATCCGGTGGATCCCTTCGATCCGGACCCCCTGGCGAAGATCGATCTCCCCTATCCCTTCTGGCTGAAACCGGTCAAGGGTACGGACTCGCTGCTGGGGTTCAAGATCGAGAACGCGCAGGATCTGGACCAGGCGCTGGGCAAGATTCGGGACAAGATCTCCGCGATCGCAACGCCGTTCAACGACTTCCTGAATCATGCCCAGGTGCCGGAAACGGTGGCCCCGGTCGACGGCGGCTATTGCCTTGCGGAGGGCATGATTGCCGGCCATCAGTGCACGGTCTGCGGCTATGTCCACCAGGGCCAGGTGGTCATCTATGGTGTCGTTGATTCCTTCAACTACCCCCACCGCAGTTCCTTTTTTCGGTATCAATATCCATCGATCCTCTCGGGGCCGGTAAAGCAGCGCCTGGCGGCCGCGTCGAAAAAGGTCATGACCCATATCGGCTACGATCAGGCGGCCTTCAATATCGAGTATTTCTATGACGAGTCCCGCGATGCCATCACCTTGCTGGAGATCAATCCGCGAATTTCCCAATCGCACGGGCTGTTGTTCGAACAGGTCGACGGCTTTCCGGATCATCAGATCATGGTGCAATTGGGCTGTGGACAGGCACCGGATTTCCCCCGCGGAGAAGGGCCCTTCGGGTGTTCGGCGGAATTCCATGTCCGACGCTTCGAGGATGGGGTGGTCCGCCGGGCGCCGACCCGGGAGCAGATCCGGGCGATCGAGGAACGGCATCCGGGCACCACGATCGATGTCGCGATCACGGACGGCATGCGGCTGTCCGATATGATCGAGCAGGACAGTTACAGTTATGACATCGTGCACGTGTTCATCGGGGCCCGCGACGACGCGCAATTGATGCAGAAATACGAGGCGATTCTGGAGGCCCTGCCGATCGAGATCGATCGTTCCGGTTAAACGCCGGCGGCCGGGGCCGTGCTCTCCGCCCGGCGCCCAAGTCCATTGCAATACGGTCGATGCCATGCGGCCCGAGACCGTGCAGTCCACAGCTGTCAGTCCACGGCTGGCCTCGGCATCGTGCAGAGGGTACGCTTGTGACCCCCGAAAACGGAGCGTATCGTGACCAGGAAACCCGAAGTGCTGATCTCTGCCCTTGATGCCCAGCGCCTGGAGAAGCTCCTGGAGGGGTTGCCCAAGGATGCCTTTCCGGGGCGAGTGGATCTGGAAAAAGAGCTGGAGCGTGCGTCGTTGGTGGATCCGAAGGACATGCCACCGACGGTCGTGACGATGAATTCGACCGTCCGCTTCAAGGTCGAATCCTCCGAGGATGAATTCTGCTTGACGCTGGTCTACCCGCAAGGCATGGACGCGACCGGCGGCACGATTTCGATCCTGGCCCCGGTGGGCAGTGCGCTTCTGGGCCTGTCGGAGGGCGACGAAATCGAGTGGCCGGCCCCGGGTGGCCGGGTCTTGCGCGTCCGGATCGAGGAGGTCACCTATCAACCCGAGCGTGCCGGAGCCTATCACCGATAACGGGTCGGTAGCCGCTCGATTGTGCACCGCGAATGGGCAGGAACGGACAACGGGCAAGAACGGGCCGATCAGCGCGCGTTGGGCGGGGTGGTCAAAAGGCTCCGGTGGCTTGGTTGATGCCCGGCGATACCCTCAGCCGTGGGTCTGCGGTGGGCCGGCGTCCGGACGCGGCAGGAAGAGCTCGAAGCGCGTGCCCTCCGGTCCGCTCGCCCCGATGATCGTCGCCCCGATCGATTCGACCAGACGCTTCACGATGCTGAGACCGAGCCCCGAGTGGCCGGCGCCCTTGGTGCTCTTCACCGGAGAGAACAAGGCCGCCTCGACCGCGGGTGGCAGCCCCGGACCATTGTCTTCGATCACCAATTGGGTGAAGGGGCGGCCATTCAGGGTCACCGGCGCGCGGGTCCGGACGCGAATCACACCGCCTTCGGCGAGCGCCTCGGTGGCGTTTTTCAGCAGATTGGTCAGGATCTGACGGATCGAATCGCTCACGCCGGACAGCGGGCCCAGCAGTGAGGTGTCGACGGGCCCCAGATCGACTTGCAGATCGATGCCGCGGGCCTCGCACAGCGACTGGGCGACGATGTCGGTGACCTGACGCACGATGCTGTGCAAGGACTCGGGCGCGGCGCCGGCGGTTTCCGGCGTCGGATCGCGCAGGCGCAGCAGGATGCGTCCCACCCGATCGATCTCGCCCTTGATCAGGTCGAGCTCCCGCTGCGCCGCATGTTCCTCACCCAGCTTCACGCGCAGCAGGCCCAGGTAATTCTGGATGATGCTGAGCGGGTTGCTAGCCTCGTGCACCGTTTCGCGAATCCGCAATGCCAGTTGCGCATTGGCCTCGGTTTCCGGGGCTTCGCCCAGGGTGGCGGCAATTTCGCGGGCCAGCGCCTGAATGAATAGCGTGCGTTCGCGCAGTGGCGCCGGCTGGTCCGCGGTGAGTCCCAGCACCAGTACGCCGCGGGGCTGGTCCTCGTGCACCAGGGGGAAGGCCCAGAGGGCATCCGCCCGGCACAGGCGCAGCAGTTGCCGGTCGACCACCGGGAGGGACCGGGTCGATGGATCGTCGCAAAAGACCGGGCGGCGCTGCAGCAAGGCATCGGTCACCAGGCTGCGTTCGGACTCCAGCGGTAGCGTAAAGGCCGGCGTGGCCTCGGCGTCGATCCAGGTGCTGATGGTTTGCCCGCCGGCGTCGGTCTGGAAGATCAGGCTGTGTTCGACACCGAGGGTGATGAACAACGCGCGCTGGGCCGAGCTGCGCCGACCTTCGACGGCGGGTGCCCGCGACAGTGTCTGATTGAATTGGTGCAGCTGGCTCAGGTCGCCAATGCGCTGGCCCAACGCCCGATCCGCGCGACGGTCGGCCTCGATGATTCCGGCATCCCGCACCACGGGGGCTCCCGCAGTCCCGCTCGCCCGGGGCCCGTCGCTTACCGGAGGTCGGTCTGCCGGAGATTCGCCGGCATGGGTTGCACCGGCTTCTCCGCGTGGCTCGATATCGATGTCCAGGGAGCCCGCCAGCCGAGTCACGTCGTCCGTCACGCGGCGTTGCAGTTCGCGCGCCAGGCCTTCGTTCAGGCCGAACAGGCGGTCAGCCGCCGCGAGCGCCGCGTCGTTGGGCACGGCATCGTGCTGGCCGAGTTGATACGCGGCGTTCAACAGTTTCACCAGATGATGGGCATCCTGCACCTGTTCGGCCGGCTCCTGGTGATAACGCACCGCATCGCTCATCAAGGAACCAAGACCCCAGGTGTCCATGCAGGTCGCAGCGAATTCGCAATGGGTCTCGCCGAAGCGTTCGATCTCGGCCTGGAGCAGGGTTTGCTCGTCGTGCGTCTGCAGCAGGTCCCAGTAGCCGGCATCGTCTTCGGTGAGCCGGATCAGCCGCCCGATGTCCACCAGCAGGCCGCATAAATAGGCCTCTTCGGGATGCGGATAGCGGGTCAGAGTGGCCAGCACCTGGGCCAGGTTTGCAGTGACGAGCGCGCGGTGCCAGACTTGGCGCAGAAAACCGCGATGTTGTTGGTTCAGGCCGCCGAACAATTGTTGGATCGAAGCCGTGAGCGCCAGGCTCTTGACGGTGTCCAGACCCAGCATGAACAGCGCACGGTCCACCGAGCGGCAGGGATTGCCACGATAATAGAACGGCGAGTTGGCGGCCGTAACCAGTCGGGCAGCCATGCCGGCGTCTTGCAGGATTACGGTGGCCAGTTCCGAGAAATCGGTGGCGTCGGCCTGCACCGCATCCAGGATGCGGATCAGTACCTGGGGCAGACTGGGCAGTGCCTGTTTTTCCGCTTCCTTTGCTTTGGACACGTCATCCCCTCAGGCCGACCCTCCGGCCGGATCCCCATCCGGCAGCGACGGGTTTCGCTCCTGCGGTTGGGTGCTGGTGAGCCGCTGATGCTTGTATTGGCCCGTTCAACGATCCAATCGGAAAGTACGGCAACGTTGATCAGCAAGGCATTAATATAACTATACGTCGCACCCTTGCCTTATGCCAGTCGCTCAGGTAAACCAGTGCCATGAATCGACGGCAACCGCTTCGTACGCGAACCCAGTCGCCGGCGCGCAGGAAGCGGTCTGCGGCTGGCGATGAACCGGCCAGCCCGCTGCGGGTGCGCGCGGGCCAGGATGTCGATCCGTGACCGCGGATCCAAAACCCGCCCACGCAGTGGCCGTTCCGCCATCCCGAGACGAAGCGCATCCGGGGCCATTGCCGCGGATCATCGCGATCACCAGCGGCAAGGGTGGGGTCGGCAAGTCCAGCTTGGCCGTCAATCTCGGGATTACCCTGGCGCGTTCCGGGCGGCGGGTGTGCATTCTGGATGGCGATACGGGACTCGCCAACATCAATATTCTGTTGGGTCTGCAGCCGGCACGCGGCTTGGAGCACGTGCTGGACGGCAGTTGCCCGATCGAGGAGGTCCTGCTTGAGGGGCCGCACGGGCTGAAGGTGATTCCAGGCGCCAATGGCATCCCGGGCTGCGTCGACCTGGATGCGAGTCGGCAGCGCCGCCTGGTGCACGAGCTGGCCCGGATCGAACGGGACTTCGACTACCTGCTGCTGGACACAGCGGCGGGGATCAGCGAAACGACGCTGGATTTTCTCAGTGCGGCGCATCAGGTGCTGCTGCTGATCACGCCGGAACCGACGTCGCTGACCGATGCGTTCTCGTTGCTGAAGCTGCTGCTGCGGCGCCATCCGGTGCGCTGCGCCGTGGTGGTGAACATGGTGGCCGGGCTCAACGAGGCCCGCGCGATTTTCCAACGTTTCGATGGGGCCGTTCGCAAGTACCTGGAGGTCGAGGTGGATTTCCTCGGCTTCCTCCAGCGTGATGAAAGCCTGCGTTCGGCGGTCATCCTGCAGCATCCGGTGTCCTTGTTCGCCGAGAACGACCCCTCGAGCCGGCCCTTCCAGCGCCTGGCGCAGGCGCTGGAAGGGATGCAGGATGCGCAACCGGCGCGGCGCTCCTTCAGTCGCTTCTGGTTCCGGCGCTTCCTGCAGCCCGCACTCGCGACGGGACCCGGTTCGGGATCGGAATCGCGGCTCGATCCGGGGTCTGATCCAGGGTCTGATCCGGGGTCTGGACCGGAGCCCGTCCCGCACGAGTTGAAGGCCGAAACGCAGCGGTCAGGGCCAGCCGAATCCGCGACGACCCCAGCGCCGGCACGGTTCCTGGGTTCGGCCACGAATCGTCTCGGGGCTTTCCGACTGGAGTGGCCGCAGATCCTCGAGGCGATCGACGATCCGCGGCTCGTGCAGGCATGGCTGGAGGAGCTGCAAACGGTGTATTGGAACCGTTTCGGACAACCGGCGTTCGACCTGCCCGCCGCGGTCGAGCGGCTGTCCGCCGAACCCGAAATCTTTGCCGATCGGCTGGCGGAGTTGCGCCAACGCTTGCTGCCGATCCCCGACGCACCGGTCCTGGATGCGGCGCCGGGGGCCTCCGGCGTCCCCGAACACCGGCTTTCGCTGGAAGTCCTGCGGATTCCCCGGCTTCCGGAATTTGCTGCGGTTTCGACGCAGGTTCAAGCCGACCCGAATGCCGAGGTCTCCCCGGTTTCGTTCACCAGGACTTCGGCGGCCGCCAATTCGATCGTGGGGGTTTCGGTTGCTAACGCGCAGGGCCCGGTGCGCGATCCGGGACCGGTGGAACGCCCGCGCTGTATCCATGCCTATGATGCCGAGCGCTTCGGATCGCAGGAGGAACTGACCGATCGCCTACGTCGTCTGAACGAGGGTGATGCGAGTGTAGGGGAGTGGATTCGGCGCCTTTGATTCGAGTAGAGACCGTCGATTCGGGCAGGGACCGTGCATGTCTACCAAACCGGGAGAAGGCTCATGCGCTATGTCTACATGGCACTCATCATTGTCTTGACCGCGGTCATCGTCATCTTCATGCTGCAGAATCTCCGGTTGACCACCATTTCCTTTTTTGCCGTCAGTCTGACGATGCCGCTGGCCCTGTTGATTTTTCTGGTCTATGTGTTGGGCATGTTCACAGGCGGGTTTATCGTCTCCCTGCTCCGCACCTGGTTGCATGGCGCGGCAAAAAAGACGTGATGTCCGATCCAGAGACCGCAACGGCCATCGGCGGCGCCGCGTCGGGCTCGCCGCAGGTCGGGGGCGCATACACCGGTTCAGCAGGAGCAGGGCATGAAGAATATCGTGATCAGTTTTGACGGCACGTGGAACACGCCGAACGAGAGCGGAGACGTGGAGCAGGGGGTGAATACCAATGTCTACACCCTGTTCGAGGCCGTGCTCGATCGCACGAGCGATCACACCGAACAACAAAAACACTACATCGCCGGGGTGGGGACGCGCTGGTACAACCGGATCCGCGGCGGTGCCTTCGGCGTGGGTCTGGATGCCAATATCAAGGCCGGCTACGCACGCCTGATCGATCTTTATGAGGACGGCGACCAAGTGTTCGTTTTGGGATTCAGTCGCGGTGCGTATTCGGCGCGCAGCCTGGTCGGCATGATTCGTAACGTGGGCTTGCTGCATGTGAATCGGCGCCGCGAGATCCATCAGGCCTACGAACTCTATCGGACCCGCGACGAAGGTGCGGACAGCCCCAGCGCCCAGACCTTCCGGGCCGCGTACTCGCGGTCCATCCCGATCCATTGCCTGGGTGTGTGGGACACCGTGGGTGCGTTGGGCGTCCCGCTGCGTTCCTTCGGCTGGTTCAACGCCCGTCGGTACGAGTTTCACGACACCGAATTGAGCGGGATCGTCGGAAACGCCTTTCATGCGCTGGCCATCGACGAACATCGCAGCAGTTATCCAGCGACCGTCTGGGACCCCCGGCGCAAGCCCCAGCAGCGTATCGAACAAGTGTGGTTTCCCGGTGCGCATGCCGACGTGGGTGGCGGTTATCGAGACCATCGCCTCGCCGATCTCGCACTGCACTGGATGGCGGAGCGCTTGATCGAGTGTGGACTGGGCCTGGACCGAAACCAGTTACCGGCGATCGGACCGCAGCATCACGGTGCCGAGATCCACGATTCCTTTGCGCTGTTCATGAAGGGGATGTATCAGCGCTTTTCAGACCGGAGCTACCGGACTCTTGGCGGCGCGACCTATGGCAACGAGAAACTGGACGATTCGGTGGATCGGCGGTTGCAGACGCGCAAGGACTACACGCCCCGCAATCCGGTGCGTCCTCACCTGAAGGGGACTCCCGGGGCGATTGCCGAGGACGTCGCGACGCTGCGCGATGTGGTGGCCCCGGTCTGAGGATCTGCTGTAGCGCTCCGGATCCGGACATCGGTTCAGCCCATCCGCAAGTCACCGAGCATCGGTTCCAGAAAATAGCCGAACAGGAACGCGACCACGGCCGCACCGCCACCCATCAGGAAGGTTTCCAACCCGCTGCGCCAACGCGGCATTTCGAGAACGATGCCCTTGACATAGCCGATGCCGAACAGGGCGACACCGGCCATGACGGCACTGGCGACGAAATGCCCGCCATCGCTGAGCACGGGTACCAGAAAGGGCAGCAGCGGCAGGGCGCCCACCAGAATGAAGATGGAAAAGGTGGCCAGTCCGGCCTTGGTGGGCGAGGGACTTTGCAGGGGCAGCCCATGTTCTTCCTGGAGCATGAAATCGGTCCAGCGCCGGCGATCCTGGGTGATGGTGTCGACAATACGCTCCAGTGTCTCGCCTTCGAAACCCTTGTTTTCGAAGATCACACGGACCTCTTCGCGTTCGCCTTCCGGGGTCTGGTCGATGTGGCGTTCCTCCTGGCGCCGGAGGCCTGCGCGCGCGTCGTGCTCGCTCTTCACTGCCTGATAATTGCTGACCCCCATGCTGAAGGCATCGGCGACCAGGCTGGCGATGCCCAGCACGAAGGCGATCATCGCCGGGAGCCCGGCGCCGGCCACGCTCGCGACCACGGCGATGGTGGTGACGCAGCCGTCGATCCCCCCGAGAATCGCATCGGGCAGGTAACTCGATCGGGGTCCGTCGTCCAGGCGCTGCCGGATCGCGTCGGGTTCGTGACTGTGTTCCAGTTCCGGCATCGCATCGCCTCTTCGCAGGGAAGACGGAGGATGGAGAGCGGAGCGCGGGTCGGCCTTGCCGGCCGCTCAGAATCCCGATGGCCAGGTTTCCGGTTCGCGACGGTCGCGCTCCGGCACCGGATCCACGGGTTCCACGGCGCGGCTGCGATCGTAGTGCAGCACGGCGTCGAACTGATCGCTCAGGTGGCACCGGAAATAGTGGCTCGCCCGCTCGGAATCGGGACGATAGATCACGCCGATGGCCCGCTCGAGTCGTGGCGCGCGCAGGACTTCGCCGGCCCCGTCATCGAGCGGAAGGTAAAAGGCCTTCAGTCCGGTTCGATGAAACAGCGCCTCGTAGCTGTCGATCAGCGGGGGCCGGATCGTCTTTTCCACGGCCAAGCCGTCCCATTGCGATGCGGCGAACACGGTGCCCTCGGCGGTCGTGAAGCCGACCAGCGCGCAGGCCTCGCCATGGTGTTCGCGAACCCGCTGGCCCAGATTGTAGTCGCCGCGGGCGTGCATGTCGGTGGCCCGGGCATCGCCGATGTGCGTGTTGTGTTCCCACACAGCCACCCGGGCCGTGTCGCCGGTCCCGCGGGACAGGTGCTGTTGCAGGGCGTTCAGGGTGTCGCTCATGTGGGCATCCCGCAGATTCCAGGTGTTGGACTCATGCAGGAAGATGTGGCGGTAGTAACGCTCGGCGTTCTCCACCACGCGGGCATTCTGTTGGGCGTGGAAGTGTTCTTCCTCGGCCAGGATGCCGTTGCGGCGCAGGTGCTCGGCCGCCCGGCTGCGCAGGGCCTCGAGTTGGGCCGCGGCCTCGTCTTCGCAGGCCGGCCGCTCACCCAGACTCGCGGCATAGCCGTAGCGCTGGGGATCCTCGAGATGGTCCAGACAGGCGTAGCGTTCGCGTGCCGCGGCCGCGGCCTGGGGATCGCGCGGTTCCAGGTAGGCGAGCACCTGGGCGATGGATTCATAAAGGCTGTACAGATCCAGGCCATAAAATCCGGTCTGCTGCTCGAACGGTCGGTCCTGATTGTGCGCACGCAACCATTCCACAAAGGCCACGGTTTCGGCATTGCGCCACATCCACAGTGGAAAGCGGCGAAAGTCGGACAGCGCTTCTTGGGCGGATCGATCGCGGCCGAGGCCGCGGACGTAGCGATTGACCCGATAGGCCGCGGGCCAGTCGGCCTCCACGGCGACAGCGGCCAGGCCCTGCTCGAGAATCAGTCGCTGGGTGATTTCGGCCCGGCCAGCATAGAATTCATGGGTTCCGTGACTGGACTCGCCGAGCAGGATCAAGGTTTTGCCGGCGAGCCGTTGCAGCAGGGGATCGAAATCCTCCGGATGACCGTGGAGGGGCGTGGCCTGTTCGCGAAGGTGCTGCAGGATGGCATGTTCCGAGATGGTCATCGCAGGCTCCTGTAGCGGAATCAATGATGCCTCGTGTTCGCCCTGCTGAATCGATTTGACGCTGGCCGTCTCCTGGAGTTCAGGGCTTGGAGGACCAGGATTCCGGTGCGGCGAAGCGCGAGCCCGACAAAGGGCGTATTTTCCCGCCTTTCTGGCGGGTATTCGATCCGGTATTCTAATCTAACTTATTGTTTTTATGATATTCTATTCTCATTGGGTCATGTTTCCATTACGGGGCCAAGCGATTCTCTAGCCGGGTGGCTGTCCTTGCGGATGAAGGCGCAGCGGCATTTCCTGACCCTGGAGTTGTGACATCCCTATTGCCCGTTGCCGGTACCTGGCTTTCCGAAGACATGGCCTGTATCGGGTTTGTGTCTTGTGCCGACTGCAGAATGCCCATGACGAAATGCGCAACGACGGAACCACCCCCTGGGTGTTCAACCGTTAAGGCATTCCACCGTTGAAAGTCCACACCGAGGAGGTTTGTGATGACGGATAAGGTCATGTCTGTTTTTAACAAAAGCCTGCAGAGCACCGAGGAACTCCTGAAGTTGATCGAGGACGACTTGAAGCTGACCGACCGGCAGCATGCCTACCATGCGTTGCGTTCCGTGCTGATGTCGCTTCGGGATCGGCTGACCGTCGATGAGGCCACCGATCTGGGGGCGCAGCTTCCGCTGCTGGTGCGTGGGATCTACTACGAGGGGTGGCGGCCACCGGCGACACCGCAAAAATGGAAACGGGACGAGTTTCTGGAGGTCGTTCGCGAGCGTTATGCGCTGGATCTGCACAATACGCCGGAGGCGATCACGCGCGCGGTCTGGAAAGCGCTGAATGCCCAGGTCACCGAAGGGGAACTCAACCAGGTACTGACCAATCTGCCGAAGGATCTGGCCCGTTTCCTGGAGGGAACCGACGCCTGAAGGGAATGCCGAAAACCCGATGGATTGAAGACAACCAGAAAATGTTTATGCTAATTTTAGGCACCGCGTCCTTCATCAAATGGCGGCACCGGGAACCGTCTTCCCCCTGTGTTTGGTCATGAAGCCGATGTCCCTTGTGGAATCCAGGAACCCCGGAATGTCTGAAACCCAGCCCCTGCTGATCGTTGCCATCGGGGCATCTGCCGGGGGGTTGCAACCCCTGAAGGATCTGCTGGGGCCGATGCCGCGCGAGCCGCAAATGGCCTTCATCGTGGTGACGCACCTGAGTCGCAAGGGCAGCAGCATGCTGCCTGAGATCCTCGAGCGGGAAACCTGGATGACGGTCCAGGCGGCGACCGACGGCCAATGTGTGGAGCCCGGGCATGTGTATGTGTTGGCGCCCAACAACGTGCTGACCATCGAAGGGGGGTGTTTGCAGGTGTACGAACCGACCCCAGATCAGCCGGCTGAACGCAATCCCATCGATATCCTGTTCTCCGCTTTGGCGCGCGATCAGGGCCCGCTCGCGGTGGGGGTCATCCTGTCCGGCAGCGGCTCCGATGGTGCCCTCGGGCTGAAGGCCATCAAGGAGCACGGCGGCATCACCCTGGCCCAGGGCATGAACCACTCGAGCCCCAGCCACAGCGGCATGCCCTCCAGTGCGATCGCCACCGGAATGGTGGACATGATCGTGCCGGTTGAGGACATCCCGGCCCGCCTGGTCGAACTGGCGCAGACGGTTGCCAAAACCGTGGCGCCGGAGGATCTGGACGATCACCGCCAGCCGGACCTCCATGAGGTCAAACAGACCATTTGCGACATCGTGCAACAGCAGAGCGGCCACGATTTCAGTGGTTACAAGGCCTCCACCTTCCTGCGCCGCGTGCGTCGGCGCCAGAATATTCTGCGCCTGAGCGATCTCGAGGCTTATGTGCAGCAGCTGCGCACCGATCCGGACGAGGTGACCGCACTGTTTCGCGACCTGTTGATCAACGTGACCAGTTTTTTTCGAGATCTGGATGCGTTCCAGGCCCTGGCCGATCAGCTGCCCGAGGTCTTGCAAGGAAAGGGATCGGGCGAGCCCGTGCGCATCTGGATTCCGGGATGCTCGACCGGCGAGGAGGTCTATTCCATCGCCATTCTGGTGCAAGAGCACTTGCGGCAGCTCGAGCGGCCTCCCGAGGTGCAGATCTTCGCCACCGACATCGATGCGGCCGCGCTCGGTGTGGCCCGCAGCGGCCGCTATCCGGCGGCATTGCTGGAGGCGGTGCCGTCCGAGTGGTTGGAGCGCTACTTCACGCGCGAGGGGATGGTGGCCTACCGGGTGATCAAGGAGCTGCGCACCCTGTGTGTTTTCTCCGCCCACAGTCTGGTGAAGGATCCGCCGTTTTCGCGCATCGACCTGATTTCGTGTCGCAATCTGCTGATCTACCTGACCGCCGACCTGCAAGACCGTGTGTTTCCGCTGTTCCACTACGCGCTGCGCCCGGGTGGCCTTCTGTTCCTCGGCTCGGCGGAGAACATCGGCCACAGCACGGAACTCTTCGATGTGGTGGATAGCCACCACCGCATCTTCCAGCGCAATGACGACACCCAGATCGCGGTGCCGTTCCCGGTGTATCGGGCCGGGGGGCACCGACCCACCGTGATGACGGCCGCCCCCGCGCATGCCAAGCCCTCGCAGGAAGGACTGCGGCGGATGGCGGAAACCCGGGTGCTGGAGCGCTACGCCCCGGCCTTTGTGGTGACCGACGACGCTGGGGACGTGCTGCATTACTCCGGCCGGACCGGCAAGTACCTGGAGTCGCCGACCGGTGCCCCGACGCGCCAGCTGATCCTTCTGGCGCGCAAGGACTTCCGGGCCGAGTTGTCCTCGGCGTTGTTCGACGTGCGCCAGACGCGAGGCCCGGTGACATACCCCGGGCTGCACGTGCGGCTGGACGGCCGCGCGCAGCCCTTCGACCTGACGGTCGAGCCTCTTTCGGCCGAAACCGAGGCACGGTTGTTCCTGGTGCTGTTCGAGGACATTGGCGAACCCGTCGACGCCGAAGCCACCGATACGGCGGCGGTCTCGAACGCCGAAGGCGAATGGGCCACGCGCCTGCAAGCCGAATTGCAGACCACCAAGGAACGCCTGCAAGCCGTGATCGAGGAATATGAAACGGCGCTCGAGGAATTGCGCTCCTCGAATGAAGAACTCGTGTCGATGAACGAGGAAATGCAGTCGACGACCGAGGAATTGGAGACGGCCAAGGAGGAGCAGCAATCGGTCAACGAGGAACTGCAGACGGTGAACCGGGAGCTGCATTCCAAGATCGACGATCTGGCCCAGGCCACCGACGACATGCGCAATCTTTTTGCAAGTACGCCCATTGCCACCGTCTTCCTCGACCAGCGGTTGATGATTCGCAGCTTCACCCCGGACGCGACCGGAATCTTCCATCTGATTGAAACCGATGTGGGCCGGCGGCTGACCGACATCGCTCATCGGCTGTATTACCCGGAATTGCAGAACGATCTGGACCGGGTGATCCGCAGCGGCGAGTCGACGGAACGCCAGGTCGCGACCAAGGCGCCGGACGCGCGGCCGCTGGAACACTTCCTGGCCCGCATCTGGCCGTACCGGGCCGAGAGCGGCGCGATCGAAGGCGTGCTGGCCACCTTCGTCGATGTGACGCAGCTGGTCGAGGCCGAGGCCCACCAGCGGCTGTTGGTGGCCGAACTGAATCACCGGGTTCGGAACATGCTGGCGATCGTGCTCGGTCTGGCGGCGCAGACCGGCCGGTCCGACGTCACGATGGAACAGTTTCTGGAGACCTTCCAGGGGCGCCTGCAGGCGATGGCGCGCACCTTCGAACTCCTTTCGCGCGAGCAATGGAGCAGCATCGAACTGCGTGAGGTGTTGCAAACGGCGATTGCCCCCTTCGTCAGCCGGGACCACCAGGTCATGCGCATGGAAGGGCCGTGGGTGTTGTTGCGCCCGAAGGCCGCGCTGGCGCTGGGGATGGTGCTGCACGAACTGGTCACGAACGCGGTGAAGTACGGGGCGCTGTCGGACCCCAACGGGCGCATTGCGGTGACCTGGAGTGTGGTCAGTACCCAGGATGCGCATCAGGTCGAGATCGAATGGGCGGAACACAATGGCCCCGAATGCCGGGAAACGGTGCCCGCAGGCTTCGGCACGCGGCTGATTGCCGGGGAGATGAAACAGACGCTGCAAGGAGACAGCAAAATGGAATTTGCCCGTGACGGTCTGCGCGTTCATCTGGAATTCCCGGCGGGGGCCAATATCTTCCCGCTGGACGCCGAAGCTCCGGACGCACCGAAGGACGCCTCCGCCTTGGAAGCCCCTGCCTTTAGCGAAGCCGTGCCGGACGGGAGCCGACATGGGTGACCGCGAGGCCAATGGACTGGCCGGGCTGCGGATCTTCATCGCCGAGGATCATTACGCGATCGCCGCAGCCTTGGTCATGACGCTGGAGCGTTTCGGCTGTAGCGTGGTCGCGGAGGCCTCGAGTGCCGCCGCCGCCCGAACCCTGGCCGATCGTGTCGAGGCCGATTGCGCCATCCTGGATCTGAATCTGGGGGATGATTACTGCTATGCGGCCGCGCAACGGCTTCGCGAACGCCAAATCCCGGTCTTGTTCATTTCCGGCTACCGCGATGCCGTCGATCTGCCCGCGGATCTGCAGGCGATTCCCCACCTGCTCAAGCCGGTGGACGCCGAATCGATCCGCCGAGCTCTGCAGCAGATCACGACCTGAGCGCGTAGTGGGCCTTAGCACGTAGCGGGCCTGAGCGCGTAGCGGGCCTGAGCAGCATGTGCAGGGATTCTCCCCATTCCGGTGCTTCGGACGGTCGGTTACTGTTGTTCAGTGGCCCTGAAGTTCCTGCACCGTTCCAGCGCGACGCCGACTCCGGAATGAGCGGTACGCCGAAACCGCCGGACTCGTCATCGCCTTGCCTGGGGCGCTCAATCCCGGTGGAGTCGACATGGCGAGCGAAGCGCAGAAGGCCGAGGAACAGAAGCGAACCCCCTGGCATGCCCTTTCCGCCGAGGAGACGCTGGAACGGCTGGAAACCTCGGAGGAAGGTCTGAGCGGCGAGGAGGCGAAGCGGCGGCTCGACCACTACGGCCCCAATCGCCTGCGCGAGGAAAAGAAACGCCCGGCCTGGCGCCGCTTCCTCGATCAATTCAACAATGTGCTGATGATCATTCTGATCATCGCCGGTGTGGCCAGCCTGTTGTTGAACCAGCCGATCGATGCGGCCGCCATCTTCGGCGTGGTGCTGATCATTGCCTTGATCGGCTTCATCCAGGAGGGGAGGGCGGAACAGGCGCTCGAAAGCATCAAGGGCATGCTGACTCCCACGGCGCAAGTGATCCGCGACGGCGAGCGCGAAGAGATCGAGGCCGAAGGGGTCGTGCCCGGGGACCTCGTGATGGTGCGCAGTGGCGACCGGGTCCCGGCCGATCTGCGCCTGTTGAAAGTGCGCCGCTTTCGCACCCAGGAGGCGGCGCTGACGGGCGAATCGGAGCCCGTCGGCAAGAACGAGGCGCCGGTTTCGGAGGATGCCGAACTTGCCGAGCGCAGCAGCATGGCCTTTGCGAGCACCATGGCCGTGCAGGGGCAGGTCCGCGGCGTGGTGGTGGAGACCGGCAGCGGCACCGAGATCGGGCGGATCTCGGAAATGCTCGAGGACGTGGAGCAGATCCAGACCCCGCTGCTACGCCATCTCGACCGTGCCGGTCGCATCCTCGCGATCATCATCGTCGGGGCCGCGGCGGTCACCGGTCTGTTCGGCGTGCTGGTGCACGGCCTGCCGCTGACCGAGGCTTTCATGGCTGCCGTGGCCCTCGCCGTCGCCTCGATCCCCGAAGGCCTGCCGGCGATTGTCACCATCACCCTGGCCCTCGGCGTGCAGGTGATGGCCCGGCGCCATGCGATCATCCGGCGCCTGCCGGCGGTGGAGACGCTGGGTTCGACGACCATCATCTTTTCCGACAAGACCGGCACCTTGACCCGCAACGAGATGACCGCGCAGGTGATCGCACTGGCCGATGGCGAGGTGCAGGTTTCCGGGGTCGGTTTCGCGCCCGAGGGCGAATTTCGTCGCGAGGCCGCGCCCGAATCGTCCGCTTCCCCGTCGTCGAACGGGGAGACGTCCAAGGAGCCGTCGTCGAATGGGGGCGATGCCGAGGCGGCTTCGGGCGAGCCCTTCGACCCGGCCGAGGATCCGCTGCTCGAACGCTTTCTGATCGCCGGTGCGCTGTGCAACGACGCCGGCCTGCGTCGCGATGACGAGAGCGAGGAGTGGACGATCACCGGGGACCCGACCGAAGGGGCGCTGATCGTCGTCGCCGCCAAGGCCGGACACGATCTCGACGCGCTGCGCCAGGGCTGGGAGCGCCTCGATGCCATTCCCTTCGAGTCCGAGCGCAAGTACATGGCGACCCTCGATCAGGACCCGGACGGCGAAGGCGCAGTGATCCATGTGAAGGGCGCGCCGGATCGCATCCTGGAAATGTGCAGCCAGGTGCGCACCGCCGAGGGCACCGAGTCGATCGACGCCGAGGAGTGGGATCAGCGTATCGAGGACCTGTCGTCGCGCGGTCTGCGCGTGCTGGCGCTGGCGGAGAAGCCTGCCGGCGAGGTGCGCGAGTTGCAGGAGGACGAGGTGGAGCAGGAACTGGTGCTGCTCGGGCTGGTGGGGCTGTTGGATCCGCCGCGGGAGGCCGCGATCCAGGGCATCGAGACCTGCCGCAGGGCCGGCATTCGCCCGATCATGGTGACCGGCGATGCCGCAATGACCGCACGCGCGATCGGCGCCCAATTGGGGCTGGGACGCACCGACAAGGCGCTCAGCGGCAAGGAACTCGAGGCGATGTCCGACGAGGAGCTGGTCGAGCAGATCGAAGAGGTCGATGTCTACGCCCGTGCGTCGCCCGAACACAAGCTGCGGCTGGTGCAGGCGGCGCAGACCCAGCGCGAGGTGTGCGCGATGACCGGCGATGGCGTGAACGATGCTCCGGCGCTGAAGCGTGCGGATGTCGGTGTGGCGATGGGCATTGCCGGGACCGAGGCCGCGCGCGAGGCCTCCGAGATGGTGCTGGCGGACGACAACTTCGCCAGCATCGTCAATGCGATCGAGGAGGGTCGCAAGGTCTACGACAACATCAAGAAGACGATCACCTTTTTGTTGCCGACCAATGGTGGTCAGGGGGCGGCGATCATGCTGGCGATCCTCGCCGGCACCACGCTGCCGGTCACGCCGGTGCAGGCGCTGTGGGTGAACATGGTGGTTGCGGTCACCCTCGGCCTGGCGCTCGCCTTCGAGGCCGGCGAGCCGGATCTGATGGAGCGGGCACCGCGCGATCCGCAGGCCCCGCTGCTCGATGCCTTTCTGCTCTGGCGGGTCGTGTTCGTGTCGATCCTGCTGCTGGCCGGCGTCTATGGCATGTTCTTCTGGCTGCTCGAGGTCGAGGGAGCGGCCCAGGAAGTCGCCCGATCCGGCGCGGTCAATCTGCTGGTGATGGGGAGCGTCGCCTACCTGATCAATAGCCGCTATCTGATTCAGAGTTCCCTGTCGTTGCGCGGGATCTTCGGCAGCCGTCCGGTGCTGATCGCGATTGGCCTGGTGATCGTGTTCCAACTGGCCTGGACCTACACCGGACCGATGCAGCTGCTGTTCGGCAGCGCCGCGCTGAGCGGGTGGCATTGGCTGGTGATCGTCCTTGCCGCGATCGCGATCTTTCTGCTGGTCGAGGCGGAAAAATTCGTCTGGCGGTGGCGGCACGGCCGCACCGCGGACGCGACATGATCCCGGGATCCGGTTTCCGTATCCCGAAGCTCGAGGCCGCGTCCACCGACGATCACGCCAACGCCAAGCGCAACGGGCGCGATCCGGGCAACGATGACACCAACCGCGCCGAGCGGCGCGAGCACAACGGGCACAACGGGCACAACGGGCACAACGGGGACAACGGGGACAACGGGCACAACGGGCGGGGTGGGTCCGACAAGCATGCCGGGCATAGCGTCGAGCTCTTTCGCACCCGCTTCTGGGTCTGCCTGATCCTGACCGTTCCGGTGCTGTTCTGGGAGCCGATGCTGCAGGACTGGTTCGGCTACCAGGCGCCGGAATTCCCCGGCTCCGGGTGGATTGCGCCGGTGCTGGGGACCGTCATCTTTATCTACGGCGGCTGGGTCTTCTTGCAGGGGGCGGTGCGCGAACTCGGTGCGCGCCAGCCCGGCATGATGACACTGATCGCGCTCGCGATCAGTGTCGCCTTCGTCTACAGCGCCGCCGTCACGTTGGGCTTCGAGGGGCATGCCCTGTGGTGGGAGTTGGCGACCCTGGTCACGATCATGTTGCTCGGGCACTGGATCGAGATGCGTTCGATCTTCCAGGCGCAGGGCGCGTTGAAGGAACTGGCCAAGCTGCTGCCCGATACCGCCCTGCGCCTGCGTGGCGACGACCACACCGAGGAGATCCCGGTGCATCAGCTGCAGGAGGGCGACCGGATCCTGGTGCGTCCGGGGGCCAGCATCCCGGCCGATGGGGTGGTCGATGACGGCCACAGTACCGTGAACGAGGCGATGATCACCGGCGAGTCCCGACCGGTGCAGAAACAGGCGCAGGATCAGGTGGTGGCCGGCACCATCAATGGTGAAGGTTCGTTGCGGATCCGGGTGGTCGGCACCGGCGAGCAGACCGCCCTTGCGGGCATCATGCGGTTGGTCGAGCAGGCCCAAAAATCGCGGTCGAGGGGCCAGGATCTGGCCGATCGGGCGGCCTTGCTGCTCACGGTGGTCGCGATCGGTGCCGGAGGCCTGACGATGGCCGCCTGGCTGCTGTTCGGGGCGACGCTGGATTTCACCATCACCCGCACCGTGACCGTGCTGGTGATCGCCTGCCCGCACGCCCTCGGGCTCGCGGTCCCGTTGGTGGTCGCGATCTCGACCACCGCCGGGGCTCGCAATGGACTGCTGGTGCGTGATCGCCGTGGGCTGGAGGAAGCTCGACACCTCGATGTCGTGGTCTTCGACAAGACCGGCACGCTGACCCTGGGCGAGCACCGGGTGGTCGAGACGATCACCGCCCAGGACCTCGAAACCGGCGAAGCCCTGCGCCTGGCCGCGGCGGTGGAGCGCGATTCGGAACACCCGATCGCCCGGGCCCTGTTGAGCAGTGCCGAGGCGCAGGCGATCGAGGTGCCGCGCGCGACGGATTTCCAGGCCATTGCCGGCCAGGGGGTGCAGGCCCGGGTCGAGGGCCGCGAACTGCAGGTGGGGGGGGTGGCCCTGCTGCGCACGCTCGAACAGGCGCCGCCGGAAGCGCTGCAGGCGGCGGCTGAACGCTTCGGCGAGGCCGGCCAGGCGGCGGTCTACCTGACCGAAGGGCAGCGCGTTCTCGCGGTGTTCGCGATCGCCGATGCGCTGCGTCCGGAATCGCAGGAGGCCGTCGATCGGTTGCACCGCCAGGGCATCCGGGTGGCGATGCTCACCGGCGATTCCCGGGCCGTGGCGGAGCATATCGCGGCCGAGTTGGGCATCGATACCGTCTTTGCCGAGGTGCTGCCCGAGGACAAGGCGAAGAAGATCGAGGCCCTGCAACGCGAGGGGCAGCGGGTGGCGATGGTTGGCGACGGGGTGAACGATGCACCGGCGCTGGTCACGGCCGATGTCGGCATCGCGATCGGCGCCGGGGCCGATGTGGCGGTGGAGGCGGGGGATGTGGTGCTGGTGCGCAGCGACCCCCGTGACGTGGCGCGCATCATGGTGCTCAGCCGTGCGACGCATCGCAAGATGCTGCAGAATCTGTGGTGGGCGGCCGGATACAACATAGCGGCGATCCCGTTGGCGGCGGGTGTGCTCGCCTGGGCCGGCATTCTGCTGGCGCCGGCTGCCGGTGCGATCCTGATGTCGGCCAGCACCGTGATCGTCGCGTTGAATGCGCAACTGCTGCGGCGCGTGAGCCTGTAGATCGCCCCGGCGATCCGGGTTTGCGCGGCGGCCGACCCGATAAGGGCGGCAGTGTCATCAACGACACTCGGATACCCCGTCCGGCCGAATGGCCTGTCACACGAACGTCAGATCTGCGAATGCCCAATCCCGATTGGAGGTGCGACCCATGACGGTGCAAACCATCGACGAATTGCTGGCGTCCCGCTCGGTGCCCGATGCCCATCCCGCGGTCGTCGCGTTGCAGCGCGACGGACTCGAGACCACGAACCGGGGCGATCTGCTGCGTCGCGCCGGCCGGCTGGCCGGAGGGCTGGTGGCCGCCGGTTTGCAGCGGGGGGATCGGGTGGTGATCCTGGCACCCAACAGTGCCGACTGGGTCGCCTCGGCGCTGGGTGTGATGCAGGCCGCGGGGGTGGTCGTCCCGCTGGATACGCAGATGCCGACCGAGGACTTGGAACATGCGCTGGTCGACAGCGATCCGCGTTTCATCTTCACCACCTTGGCCTTGCAGGAGCGCCTGCATGCGGTGCAGGAGCGGGTGCAGATTCGTCGTTTCGATGCCAATTCGGATGCATCCGATGCCTGGTCCGGTCTGTTGGCCCCCGAGCCCGCAGCGCCGGTGGCCGAGGGTCAGGATCCGGCCGCGATCTTCTACACCTCGGGGACGACCGGCCCCCCGAAGGGCGTGCCGCTGACCCATCACAACCTGAGCAGCAATGTCGAGGCCCTGTGCACCCAGGGCCTGGCCGATCACCGGGACCGGGTGCTCGTGCCCTTGCCCTTTCATCATGTGTATCCCTTCACCGTCGGCATTCTGATTCCGCTGACGCTGGGCGCGCCGCTGATCGTGCCTTTCTCGCTGGTGGGTCCGCAGATCGTGCGGGCGCTGCGCGACGGCGAGGCGACGGTGATGCTGGGCGTGCCGCGGCTCTACGAGGCGATCTGGAACGCTCTCCAGGAGCGGGTGTCCGGACGCGGGCGGATGGCGGCACGCCTGTTTCGAAGCAGCCTGAGGGTTTCGGCGCTGGCGCAACGGCGGCTGGGCCATCGCCTGGGCCTGCAGCTGGGCCGTCGTCTGTTCGCCGGTCTGCACCGTCGCCTGGCTCCCCGGCTGCGGCTGGTGGTGTCCGGCGGTGCGGCGCTCGATCCCGAACTGGGTCGCAAGCTCCAGGCGCTGGGCTGGGCGGTCGCCACCGGCTACGGGCTCAGCGAGACTTCGCCGATCCTGACCTACAATCCCCCCGATCGCCTGCGGCTCGACAGCGCGGGTCGCCCGCTGCCCGGGGTGGAGATCGCCATTGACACCAACGGTCGCTCAGAAGGGACTTCCGAAGAGCGCCCCGAGGGGCGGGGCGAGGTGATGGCCCGAGGCCCGAACGTCTTTCACGGCTATCGCAACCTGCCAAAGAAGACCGCCAAGGTGTTGGACGAACAGGGGTGGTTCCGCACCGGTGACCTGGGTGAACTGGGTTCGGACGGTTACCTGTACCTGTACGGTCGCGAATCGTCGATGATCGTGCTCTCCGGCGGCGAGAACGTGAATCCCGACCGGGTCGAAAGCGCCTTGCAGGCCGCCCCGGAGATCCGGGAGGCGGGCCTGCTCGAACACGAGGACCGGCTTGCAGTCGTGGTGGTGCCAGAGTCGGATCTGCTGCGTGAGGCGACCGGCGAGAAGCTGCGCGAGCGGCTCGAGCAGGCGGTGCGGGAGGCGTCGCGGGATCTGCCGAGCCACCACCGCCCGGGGATGCTGCGCATCGCGATGGATCCGCTGCCGCGTACCCGCCTGGGCAAGCTGCGCCGGCACAAGCTGCAGGAAATGTTCGAGACCTTGCGTGAGGACGACGCCGCCGCCAAGGCCCAGCCGGAGCCGATCGACCCGGAGGCCATGGCGCCGGAGGATCAGCAGCTGCTGTCCGATCCGGCCGCTGAACGCACGTGGCAGTACCTGGCCGAACGTTTTCACGATCTGCGTCTGACGCCCGACAGTCATCTGGCGCAGGATCTGGGCATCGACTCGTTGAGCTGGGTGGACCTGACGCTGGCGCTGCGCGATCGAGCCGGTATCGATTTGGACGACGCCGCCATCGGCCGGGTCGAGAGCGTGCGCGATCTGCTGCAGGAAGCCGCGGGCGCCTCCGAGGCCCAAACCCAGGGCGAGGATCTGGCGGCGCAACTGGAGGATCCCGAGGCCTTGCTCGAGCCGGAGCAGAAGGCGCTGCTGGAGGCGCCCGGAATGGGGCGCCGCCTATCCGGGCTGCTGGTGCTGGGGCCGTCCCGGCTGATCCCGAAGTTGCTGTTGCGGGTCGAGGTCCAGGGCCGGTTTCCCGACCAGGGGCCGTATCTGATTGCGCCACGGCACATCAGCATCCTGGATCCGCTGGTATTATTGCGCCGGCTCGATCGGCGGCAATTGCAATCCTTGTACTGGGCCGGCTGGACCGGTCTGCTGTTTTCCAATCCCTTCAACCGGGCCTTCAGCCGCAGTGCACGAATCCTGCCGATCGACCCGGGTGCGGCCCCGCGCAGCAGTCTGGCGCTGGCGGCCGCCTGCCTGAAACGCGGCTATAGCCTGATCTGGTTTCCCGAGGGCCGCCGTTCGCCGGACGGCAGTCTGCAACGCCTGCGGCCCGGTGTCGGATTGGTGCTGCGCGCGCAGCCCGTGCCGGTGATCCCGGTGTGGATCGAGGGCACCCGCGAGGCGATGCCGCCGGGTCAACGGCTGCCGCGCCCCGGTCGGGTCCGCGTGATCATCGGCGATCCGATTCCGCCGGAGTCCTACGGCCGCGACCCCCGCGAAATCGTCGACACCCTCCACGCCGCCCTGGCCGCCTTGGGCGACCGTACCCACCCGCCATCCTCGTAGGAGAGCGTGCCCGGCACGCGAGTGACGCTGGACCTGATGGTGTCGGGGTGACCGGGCCTGTGTGGAAGGGCCATTCGCGTGCAGGCACGTTCCTACACGAAACCCCGCGTCCGCGGTATGGGTCGAGTCAGGCGAGGGCCTCGAAGGACTCCGGCAGCACCTGCCCGCCATCGACGATCAGCGTCTGACCGGTGATGTAGCGGGCCTCCGGGGAGGCGAGAAAGCAGGCGGCATAGGCGATGTCCCGCGGTTCGCAGAGTTTCCGGGTCGGAATCGATTCGGCCATCTGCCGCAGATAGGCCTCGCCCTGGGCCTCGAGACCCTCGGTGAGAACGTTCCCCGGCATCACCGCATTGACGGTGATGCCGTCACCGGCGCACTCCAGGGCCGCCGAACGCATGAAACCCAGTTGCCCGGCCTTGCTCGCGCCGTAATGGCTCCATCCCGGAAAGCCCGTGATCGGCCCGGTGATCGAGGAGGTGAGCACGATGCGCCCGTAGGCCCGCTCGCGCATGCCGGGCAGCACGGCCTGGACCATGAAGAAGGCCCCGCGCAGGTTGATCGCCAGCACCGTGTCCCAGTCGGACTCGCTCATCGTGTCCAGGGCCGCCTGCGGGAAGATCCCGGCATTGGAACAGAGGATATCGAGTCGACCATGGCGATCGGACACCGCCTGTACCGCGTGTTGGCAGGAAGCTTGGTGGCGCACATCCAGGACCTCGAAGTCCACGCCCAGGGCCTGCGCGGCGGCTTGCCCCTGGGCCTCGTCCACATCGGCGATGACCACCCGGGCGCCCGCCTCCTGCAGGATTTCGGCCATGCTCTTGCCGATACCCTTGGCCGCCCCGGTCACCAAGGCCACTTGATCGGTTAATGAAAACATAGGCATCTCCTGGTGGTCTGCGTTGCTGGACCTGATAGCCACGGAAGCTCCGTCGCGATCCCCTGTAGGAGGCGAGCCCTCTCGGCGACGCCCTTCAGGGTGCCGGGGCGGGTAAACGTCATTCACCACGGAGACCGCGAAGACACGAAGAAGGGCTGTTCGGGCCGGACGGTGGGCGGCCGATGGTGTTGGGGCCGATCGCGACGCGAGCACCGACCCCTTCAGGGTATAAATGCTTAGGTTGTTGATGACCTATATGGGATTTTAATTAGGGTATATGTGTTGTGTGGTCGATCTCAAGACGTATCATTGCCCATTGGTTATAACCCTCCGTTGATCCACGAAGGCTGGGCTGCTAGCCTTGCACAGGACAAAATTCTTCATTGCAACATCGTCATGGCGCAAGCCGTGATTGCACGAGCATCGTTGCACCAGCCGTCATTGCACCAGCCGTCATTGCACCAGCCGTCATTGTATAAGCCCGATGGTCATAAGGAGGCTCCATGACGATGGCATCGTTCGAGACGACGCGCCGGAATGAAGAATCTCGCCGGGACAACCAGCGATGAACAAGCCACGCGAGAGGCCTGCGGTGATGCACGGCGTCACGCGGCTGACCGATCACGACATCTACTTGTTCAAGCAGGGTCGGCATACCCGCCTGTATGAAAAGATGGGCGCCCATGCGCAGAAGCTGAGCGGCACCAGTGGTGTGGCCTTTGCTGTATGGGCACCCAATGCACGTGCCGTCTCGGTGATCGGACCCTTCAATGACTGGGCGGCGGGTCGCCACCTGTTGCAGGCGCGCGAGGACGGCTCCGGCATCTGGGAAGGATTCATTCCAGGCCTCGCCGAGGGCATCAGCTACAAATACCATATCCAGTCCCAGCATCGCGGCTACGCCGCGGACAAGGGCGACCCCTTTGCCTTTGCCTGGGAGGAACCACCGCGAACCGCATCCCGGGTCCAGGGTCTGGACTATATCTGGGGGGACAGCGAGTGGATGCAGCACCGCGCGACGGCCAATGGCCTGGAGGCACCGTGGTCGATCTACGAGATGCACCCGGGTTCCTGGCGCCGGATCGTCGAGGAGGGCAATCGGTTCCCGACCTACCGCGAACTGGCCGAAACCTTGCCCGACTACCTGCGCGACCTGGGATACACCCACGTGGAGCTGATGCCGGTCACCGAGCACCCGTTCTACGGCTCGTGGGGCTATCAGACCACCGGCTACTTCGCGCCCACCGCCCGCTACGGCACGCCGCAGGACTTCATGCATCTGGTGGATCGGCTGCATCAGGCCGGCATCGGCGTGATCATGGACTGGGTGCCGTCGCACTTTCCGGATGATGAGCACGGCCTGCGTTTCTTCGACGGCACCTACCTGTTCGAGCACGAGGATCCCAAGCAGGGCTATCACCCGGAGTGGCAGAGCTACCTGTTCAATTACGGGCGCCACGAGGTCCGCTCGTTCCTGATCAGCAGCGCGCTGTTCTGGATGCAGCACTATCATCTGGACGGGCTGCGCGTCGATGCGGTCGCCTCGATGCTCTATCTCAACTACGGCCGGCGCGAGGGGGAGTGGATCCCCAACGCCCACGGCGGGCACGAGAACCTGCAGGCAATGGAGTTCCTGCGCGATCTGAACGAGGCCGTGTATCGGGACTTTCCGGATACCCAGACGCTGGCCGAGGAATCGACGGCCTGGCCGATGGTCTCGCGGCCCACCTACCTGGGCGGCCTGGGTTTCGGCATGAAGTGGAACATGGGTTGGATGCACGACACCCTGGACTACTTCGCGACCGATCCGCTGTATCGCAAGTACCACCACGACAAGCTCACCTTCAGCCTGGTGTATGCGTTCAGCGAGAACTTCGCGCTGTCGATCTCGCACGATGAGGTCGTCCACGGCAAGCGCTCGCTGATCGGCAGGATGCCCGGCGACGTCTGGCAGAAGTTCGCGAACCTGCGCGCGCTGTTCGGGTACCTGTACGGCCATCCGGGCAAGAAGCTGCTGTTCATGGGCGCCGAGTTCGGGCAGTGGCGCGAGTGGAATCACGATGCGAGCCTCGATTGGGATCTGCTCGAGTGGCCCAATCACCGCGGCCTGCGCCACTGGCTGAAGGATCTGAATCACCTGTATCGGCGCGAAGCGGCGTTGTTCGAGCAGGACTTCGTGCCTGCGGGCTTCGAGTGGGTCGATTGCTGCGACGTGGAGGAAAGCACGCTGAGCTTCCTGCGCAAGGCCCGCAATGGCGAGACCCTTCTGGTGGTGTGCAACCTGACCCCGGTGCCGCGTCACGACTACCGGGTCGGGGTGCCGTGCGGGGGCTGGTGGCGCGAGTTGCTCAACAGCGATGCCGACGTCTACGGCGGCAGCGGCGTGGGCAACCGGGGCGGCGTCGAGGCGGTGCCGGTGGGCGCCCATGGCCGTTCCCATTCGCTGTCGCTGCACCTGCCGCCGCTGGGCGTGCTCTTTCTGAAGCCGCAGGCGGCGACGCCGGATGAGGACCGCCGGTGAACGCCGCCGCGCTGCTCGATCAGTTGTGCGCGCACTACCACATCGCCGGGGACTATCAGGATATCTGGGGGCATCGCCATTCGGTGTCCGAGGACACGCGCCGCCGGTTGCTGCAGGCGATGCATGTCGCCGCCAACAGCGACGAGGCGATGCAACAGGCGCTGGAGCAGGCCGAGAGCGCCCATTGGCGCCGGGCCTTGCCGCCGGTCTGCGTGCTCACCGAGGGGGTTGATGCGCTGCGGGTTGCGGTCGGCGTTACCGCGGAGGATCACGGTCATCGGCACCGTTGGACGCTGGAACACGAGGACGGCACCCGGCGCAGTGCGGAATTCGTCCCGGCCGATCTCGACCTGGAGGGGGAGCGGAGGCTCGAGGGCGTGACTTGGCAGCGCCGCAGGCTGGAGCTGCCGGAGCGGCCTGCGATCGGCTATCACCGCCTGGAACTGCAGGATCTCGAGCGGACGCAGGCGCCGGTCGCGACGATGTCGCTGATCGTCGCACCCGGGCAGTGCTACCAGCCCCAGGCCGTGCGGGATCGGGGGCGCGTGTGGGGCCCGAGCCTGCAGTTGTACGCGCTGCGTTCGACGCGCAACTGGGGGATCGGCGACTTCAGCGATCTGGTGCGGGTGCTGGAAGTGGCCGCCCAGACCGGTGCCGGGCTGGTGGGCCTCAATCCGCTGCACGCGCTGTTCCTGCACGATCCGGAACACGCCAGCCCCTACAGCCCCTCGAGCCGCCTGTTCCTGAACGTGCTGTACCTGGACGTCGAAGCGGTGCCCGACTTCAGCGAATGCGAGCCGGTCCGCCAGCAGGTCGCCGGCGAGCCGTTCCAGGCCCGTCTGCGCGCGCTGCGGGCGACGGAACTCGTCGATTACGCCGGCGTGGCGGCGGCCAAGCTGGAGGTGCTGGAGAATCTGTATCAGCACTTTCGTCGGGCGCATCGAGAACCCGGGAGTTCCCGCGCCGAGGCCTTCGAGCGCTTTCGGCACGAAGGTGGCGAGGCCTTGCACCGCCATGCGCTCTACGAGGCGCTGCAGGCCTGGCTGCACGCCCGCGATCCCGCCGTGTGGGGTTGGCCGGTATGGCCCGAGGCCTACCGCCATCCGCAGGGCGAAGCGGTGGTTGCCTTCGCCGCGGAGCAGGCCGAGCGTCTGGAGTTCTATCAGTACCTGCAATGGCAGGCGCAGAGCCAACTCGAGGCGGCCGGGCGGCGGGCCTACGAATTGGGGCTCGGCCTCGGGATCTATCAGGACGTCGCGGTCAGCGTCGATGTCGGCGGCGCCGAGGCCTGGGCCAACCAGGAACTCTATGCGCTGGAGGCGCGCATCGGCTCACCGCCCGACGACTTCAATCTGGAGGGGCAGGATTGGGGCCTGCCGCCCTGGAATCCGGAGTCGCTGTGGACCCGCGCCTACGCCCCCTTCATCGCCACCTTGCGCGCGAACATGCGCAATGCCGGCGTGATCCGGATCGATCATGTGATGGCGCTGATGCGCCTGTTCTGGGTGCCCCCCGGCCAGCATCCACGCGAAGGCACCTACGTGTCGTATCCCTTCCAGGACTTGCTGGGGATCCTGGCGTTGGAGAGCCAGCGCAACCAGTGTCTGGTGGTCGGCGAGGACTTGGGCACGGTGCCCGACGCGGTGCGCGAGGCGCTGCATCCGATGGCCGTGCTGTCGTATCGGCTGCTTTATTTCGAGAAGGCAGCGGACGGCCACTTCAAGCCCCCCGGCGACTTCGACGCGCAGACCCTGGTCGCCGTGAGTACCCACGACCTGCCGACGCTGGCCGGTTACTGGCAGGGCCTGGATCTGGACCTGCGCGATCGCCTGAAGCTCTTTCCGGACGTGCCGACCCGCGAGGGCCAGATCATTGGTCGCGCCGAGGATCGCACCCGCTTGCTGATGGCGCTCGAACGCGAGGGCCTGCTGCCGGCCGGCGTCGGCGTGCAGGCGGTGGCGACGCCGGAAATGACGCCGGAGCTCGCGGTCGCGATTCATCGCTACCTGGCGCGCACCCCGGCGATGGTGATGGTGGCCCAGATGGAGGACGTGTTGGGACAGCGCGAACAGATCAACCTGCCGGCCACCACCGATCAGCATCCGAATTGGCGCCGCAAGCTGAGCCTGGATCTGGAATATTGGGCCGACGAGCCTCGGGTGCTGGCGCTGTTTGCCGCGCTGCGCGAGGAGCGGGGCCAGGCCGCCCAGCCGCCCGGACCCGAACCGCCGGTCGAGCGGGGGCTGCTGCGTCGGGCGGTGATTCCCCGAAGCACCTACCGGCTGCAGTTTCACCGCGACTTCACCTTCGATCAGGGCGCCGCGATCGTCCCCTATCTGGCGCAACTGGGAATCAGCCATTGCTATGCCTCGCCCTGCCTGCAGGCGCGCCCCGGCAGCGCGCATGGCTACGACATCACCGACCACACCAACCTGAACGCCGAACTCGGCGGCGATGCCGGCTTCGAGCGGCTGTTCGGGTCCCTGCACGAACACGGCCTCGGCCAGATCATGGACATGGTGCCCAACCACATGGGCGTGATGGGCAGCGACAATGTCTGGTGGCTCGACGTGCTGGAGAACGGGCGCGCCTCGGTCTACGCCGCCTTCTTCGACATCGACTGGAACCCGTTGAAGGAGCGGCTGCGCAACACGGTGCTGATTCCGGTGTTGGGCGATCACTACGGCAGCGTGCTGGAGGCGGGCGATCTGCGCCTGGTGCTGGACGCCGAACGCGGCAGCCTGTGTGTGCACTATTACGAGCATGTCTTTCCGATCGATCCCCGGGAATACCCGCGCGTGCTCGGCTACGACATCACCCGGCTCGAGGATCGACTCGAGGCGGGCGACTCTCGCCTGCTGGAGTTCCAGAGCCTGATCACCGCCTTCGGCAACCTGCCGCCGCGGGTGGCGACCGACGCGGCCCGGCAGCGGGAGGGGGTGCAGGAGCGGGCACGCGACAAGGAGGTGCACAAGAGCAGTCTGGCGCGCCTGGTCCAGGATGCCGACATCGCCCGGTTCCTCGACGAGAACCTGCACACCTTCAACAGTAAAAGTCGAATCGAGCTGTTTCACGAACTGCTCGAGGCCCAGGCCTGGCGCCTGGCCTATTGGCGGGTGGCGTCGGACGAAACCAACTACCGGCGTTTCTTCGACATCACCGATCTGGCCGGGCTGCGGATGGAGAATCCCGAGGTCTTCGAGGCCACCCACCAACGGATTCTGGACCTGGTGGCCCGCGGCCGGATCCAGGGGCTGCGTATCGATCATCCGGACGGGCTCTATGATCCGGCGGAGTATTTCCGTCAATTGCAGGAGCGGGTGGCGGCCCATGGGGCAGTCCCCGTCGAGACCGCGGGCGCCGACCCCGGCCGCGACGCCGGTGCCGAGGCGCCCCGGCCGCTCTATCTGCTGGTGGAGAAGATCCTCGCCGGTCACGAGCGCCTGCGCGAGGACTGGGCCGTGCACGGCACCACCGGCTACGACTACGCGAATCTGGTCAACGGCGTGTTCGTCGATCGCGCCGCCGAGGACATGATGACCCGGACCTACCGCAAGGTCGTCGACGAGGAGCTGCGGGCGGAGGACCGGGTCTACGCGGCGAAGAAGCTCATTATGCGCGCCTCGCTCGCCAGTGAGCTCAGTGTGCTGGCGCAGGAGCTCAGCCGCATCGCCGAACTCGAGCGCTACACCCGGGACTTCACGCTGATCAGCCTGCGCGAGGCGCTGAGCGAGGTCGTCGCCTGCTTTCCGGTGTATCGGACCTACGTCGATGCCGCCGGCGCCGGTCCCGAGGACCGCCGCTTCGTCGAGTGGGCGGTGAACGTGGCCAAGAAGCGCAGCACCGCCGCCGACACGCTGGTGTACGACTTCGTGCAGGAGGTGCTGCTGACCGACATCGCCGAGGGCAAGGCGCCGGCGTACCGTCAGCGCATCGTGAACTTTGCGATGCGTTTTCAGCAGTACACCGGACCGGTGATGGCCAAGGGGCTCGAGGACACCGCGTTCTACCGCTACCACCGGCTGGTCGCCCTGAACGAGGTCGGCGGCGAACCCGAACGTTTCGGCGTGTCCGTAGGGCGGTTTCACCGCGCGAATCAGGAGCGTATCGAACGATGGCCGCATTCGATGCTGGCCGGCTCCACCCACGACAGCAAGCGCGGCGAGGACGTGCGGGCGCGGATCGACGTGCTGTCCGAAGTGCCCGAGGCCTGGCGGGCGGCCGTGCTGCGCTGGGTGCGGATCAACCGGGGACGCAAGCGGCGGGTCGATGAACGACCGGCGCCGTCGCCCAACGACGAATACCTGCTCTACCAGACGCTGGTGGGCGCCTGGCCATTGCAGACGCCCGATGCGTCGGGCCTCGAGGCCTTCCGCGACCGCATCCAGGCCTACATGATCAAGGCGGTGAAGGAGGCCAAGGTGCACACCTCCTGGATCAATCCCAACGCCGAGTACGAAGAGGCGGTGTCCGGATTCGTTGCGGCGTTGCTGGCCGAGCCCGAGCGCAACGCCTTCCTCAGTCACTTTCTCGCCTTCACGCAGCCGCTGATCCGCGCCGGCTTGTGCAACGGCCTGGCCCAAGCGCTGCTCCGGCTGACCTCGCCGGGCGTGCCCGACGTCTACCAGGGCACCGAATTGTGGCACCTGAGTCTGGTCGATCCGGACAACCGTCGCCCGGTCGACTACATGCATCGGCAGGCGCTGCTGACGGCGCTGCAGGCCGCCTGGGCGAATGCCCCCGGCCGGATCGATCTCAGCCGAACCTTGCTGGAGCACCTCGAGGACGGGCGCGCCAAGCTGCACCTGACCTGGCGCGCGCTGCAGCTGCGTCAGCAGTTCCCGGCGCTGTTTCAGGACGGCGATTATCGGCCGCTGGACGCCAGCGGCCGCCACGCCGAACACGTGTGCGCCTTCGCCCGCGGTCACGAAGCCCGGCACGTGGTCACGGTGGTGCCGCGGCTGGTTTACCGGCTCGCCGAGGGCGCCGATCCGGTGGGCGAGCGGGTCTGGAGCGACACCGCGATCGAGGTGCCGGCGCGGCACTGGGAGAACGCACTGACCGGCGAAGTCCTGCAGGCGGGCGAGAACGGGCGCCTGGCGATCAGCGACGTGCTGGCCCATTTTCCGGTGGCGCTGCTGGTGGCCGCAGAGAAAGCCCCACCCTGAACGCCCCCACTGAACGCCAAGCCCAAGCCAGGAGGCTGCGTCGGCGGGTAGGGGCCTTATTCCCTAAAGAATAACGGAGAACAGCCATGACCAAGGTAGCCATCAACGGTCTGGGCCGGATTGGCCGCAGCACCATGAAAATCATCCTGGATACCCCCGAGCTCGATCTGGTCGCCGTGAACGATCTGGCACCACCCGATACCCTCGCCTACCTGCTGCGCTACGACACGGCCTACGGCCGCTACGAGCGGCGGGTGGAGCATCGTGACGATGCGCTGATCATCGACGGTCAGGAACTCGCTCTGCTGCACGAATCGGACCCGGCGCAGCTTCCCTGGGGCACGATGGGCGTGGACGTCGTCTTTGAATGCACCGGCCTGTTCACCGATCCCGAGTCGATGGAAAAGCACCTGCAGGCCGGCGCCGGCCGCGTGGTCCTCTCCGCACCGGTGAAGGGCGGGGGTGTCCCCACCGTGGTTCACGGTGTGAACCAGGCCGGCTCGGAGGATCGATTGATCTCGATGGCCAGTTGCACCACCAACTGCATCAGCCCGGTGATGGAGATTCTGCATCGGCGGATCGGGGTGAAGAAGGCCTTGATGAACACGGTGCACGGCTACACCTCGAGCCAGGGCATCGTCGATGGACCGCACAAGAAGGTCCGGCGCGGACGCGCCGCGGCGGCCAATCTGGTGCCGACGTCGACCGGTGCGGCCAAGGCCGCGGCCAAGACGCTGCCCGATATCGAGGGGCGGTTCGACGGCGTGGCGGTGCGGGCGCCGGTGGTCGTCGGCTCGATCGCCGACATCGTCGTGCTCACCGAACGGCCCGTCAGCGTCGACGAGATCAACGGCCTCTTTGCCGAAGAGGCGCAGGGCGAGCGGTACCGGGACATCCTGGGTGTGGCCGAGGATGAATTCGTGTCGGCCGACATCATCAAGGATCCCCGGGCCTCCATCGTCGATACCGCGATGACGCAGGTGGTGGATGGTGATCTGGTCCGCGTGATGAGCTGGTACGACAACGAATGGGGCTATTCCGCCCAGATGGTCAAGGAGGTGGTGCGCCTGTCCAAGGCCTAAGACCCAAGCCGGAGGCCCGCCTGGTTGCATTGAACCGGATCATCCGGACTCATCCGGGTGATCCGGTGGGGCGGTGCGTTGTGCGAAGGTGTGAAAGTACAGGGTCGGGATCAGGATCAGCGTCAGCAGGGTGGCGACGACGACGCCGCTGACCAGGGTCAGCCCCAGGGGTTGCAGCGCGGGTTCGAAGATCAGCGCGCCGCTGCCGAAGGCGACGGTGCCGGCGGTGAGCAGGATCGGCCGGGTGCGCAGGACACCGGCGCCGATCAAGGCGTCCTGGATCGGCATTCCGCGCGCGATGTGTTGTTGGGTGAAGTCGACCAACAGCACCGCATTGCGGACCACGATGCCGGCCAGGGCGATCACGCCCAGCACCCCCAGTCCGGCGATATCGAGCCCCAGCAGCCAGTGGGCGGGGATCACGCCGATGAACACCAAGGGGATCGGCAGCATGATCAGCAACGGAATGACATAGGAACGAAACCACGCGGCCAGCAGGGTGTAGATGACCAGCAGCACGGCAACGCCGGCCAGCGCCAGGTCCCGATACACCTGCTGGGTCATCTGCCATTCGCCGCCCCAGAACAGGGTGAGCGGCGGTTCGCCGCCCGGCTCGCGGAACCAGCGGATGTCGGGCATCTCGAGATCCTGTTCGGCCAGCGCGGCCTGGAGGTCGCGTTGGACCGAGACGGGCTGGCTGCGGTCGCGATGGACGGTTGCCGCCACGTAGTGCACCGGTTGTTGATTCTTGCGATGGCGATACGCTGTGGTGTTGCCCTCCTGCATTTGGACGACGTCCGGCAACGGAACCGGAAGACCGGCTTCACTGGCGACGTACAGGCCGGCCAGATCCTCGGCCCATTGCCGGTCGCGCTCCGGCAGCCGAACGATCACCGGAACCGGGTGCCGCTCGCCAGCGATATCGACGTCGGTCGCCGTGCGCCCGGTCAGCGCCATCTGCACCACGCCCGCCACCCGCGCCGGCAGGACCCCCTGCGCCGCGGCGCGCGTCTGATCCACCTGCAGACGAAGCTCGGGTTCAACCGGCTTGGGGAAACGCTCGATCGCCCCGGCGGCGGCGTGCGCCTCGAGGAGCGCCTCGAGCCGATCGCCCAGGGCCTCGCGTCGTGCCGGATCGGCACCAAAGATCTCGGCCTGCACGTCGTTGTCGTTCGAGGGTCCGGAGGGGATGTGCCGGGTCCAGGCCCGCGCCTCGTAGGGCGCGAGCCACTCGGGCAGGCGGTCGAACAGGTCGCGGCCGATCTCGAAGCTCTGGCGAGTCCGTTGGTCCTGATGCGGTAATTGCACATAGATCTGGGCCTGATGGGACGCCGCTCGGTCGATCCCCACAGGGGGACCCGGACGGGGCATCAGCAGCGGACCCTCGGTGCCGGCGAAGACCGTATAGGCCTCGATCTCCGGATAGTCGCGCAACGCCCGTCCGACCGTCGCCGTCGCCTCCAGCGTGCGCTCCAGCGGACTCCCCGGCGGCAGTTCGATCTCGATCACGAAGACCTCCCGGTCCAGAAAGGGCACCAGCGTCAATTGCACCGCCCGCAGGGCGACCATCACGAGGCTGCCGATCAGCAACAGGGCGAGGACCAGATACAAGACCCAGCGCAGCCAGGCGTGATCGAAGAGCGGGGTCAGCAGCCAGCGGTAGACCTGTGCGAGCCGCCCGGAGGTCGGCTCCTCCGCCTCGGTCTCGTCGGGCTCGTCGGTATCCCGGGGGGCGGGTGCGCGCAACAACCGGTAGGCGATGAACGGCGTGACCGTCAGCGCGACGGTCAGCGAGAAGACGATCGCCAGCGAGGCCCCGATGGGGATCGCACGCGTGTACTGCCCCATCTCTCCGGTGATGAAGGCGGTGGGCAGCAGGGTGGCCACGATCAGGAAGACCGCGAGGATGGTCGGGTTCCCGACTTCGTCGACGGCCCGGACGGTCAGTTCGCGCGTCCGTTCGCCGGCCTCGCGAAAGTGCCGGCTGATGTTTTCCATCAGGATCACCGTGTCGTCGGCGATCAGGCCGATCGCCAGGATCATGGCCGCGATCGAGACCGGGTTCAGCGTGAAGCCGAGCCACAGGTAGGCCAGAGGCACGATGGACAGGATGGTCGGAATCAGGATCGACACGCCCACCGCGGCCCGCCAGCCGAGCCCGATCAGGATGATCAGCACCACGACCACGGTGGCGATCGCGAAGTTCTCGAGCACGCTGATCACCGTTTCGGTGGCGGCACGCCCGGCGTCGTAGGCGATCTGCACCTGCACCTCGGCCGGCAGCAGTTCGGGGGTCAGCGCGTGCAGCTGCGCCAGCGTGCGTTCAGTCACCGCGCTGATGTTGCGGTGCGGGATGCTGGTCACCGCCAGGCTGACCGCGGCGACCTCGATCGCCTCGCCACGCGCCCAGTGGACGGTCTGCGACTCGGCGGGGGCCGGCCCGTCGATGACCTCGGCCACATCGCCCAGGTCAATGACGCCCGCCGGCCCGACGCCGACCTGAATACCCGCCACATCGGCCACCGATGCGGGCCAGGCGCCCACCCGCACCTGCTGGGTGCGCGCGCCCAACAGCGGTTCGGCAGGCAGACGCAGGCTGGCCGCAGCGATCGCCTCGAACACCTGCATCAGATCGAGACCGTGTGCGGCCAGATCCCCCGGTCGCGGCAACACCTGGAGTTGCCGCGGCGGGCCGCCGTGCACCTCGACCGCCCGGACGCCCTCGACGGTCTCGAGCCGCGCGGCCAGTTCCACGCCCAGACGCCGCAGTGCGAAGCCATCGTGTTCGGCGCTCGACAGGGTGATCATCAGACCGGTCAGCAACTCGTCGCCGAGCGTCCGAATCACCGCCTCCTCGGCGCCGATCGGCAAGGCCGCCCGATGGGATTCGATCAGCTCGTTGAGCTCGCCATAGGCCTCGGCATCACCGATGCCGGGGGTAAACTCGATTTCGATGAACGCGGCATCCTCCGTGGCGACGGTCCACACCGCCTCGACGCGGTCGAGTTGCCGGATCCAGGCGCCAACCGGACGCGCCACCAGTTCATCGACCCGCGCGACCCCGGCGCCCGGAAAGGCGATGGCCACGACGGCGGTCGGGATCTCGATCTCGGGCCGGTCCTCACGCGGCGTCGCGATCAGCCCGTAGGCGCCGAGGATCAGCGCCGCGAGCACGAGCAGCGGCACCACCGGCGAGTCGATCAGCCGGTCGGCCAGGTGCCCGGCAAGACCCCATCGTGCCATCAGTCCGGCTCCGCATCGGATTTCGGGCCGGACGCGTTGAGGGTGACCGGCTGATTGTCGGTGAGGACCGCCACCGGTTCTCCGACGACCACCCATTCGCCGCCCTCCAGACCGCGTCGAACCTCCACCCAGTCCGCAGGCAGCGGCCCCCGCGCCCGCGTGCTTTCGGTGCTGGCCCCCGGGGGTGCCGATTCGCTGCCTGCAGGGTCGCGATCCACCGGCACGTGTGGGACGGAAACGGCCTGTGGGAACAGGGCGTCGGCGGACACGGTGTCGCCCAGACGCAGCCAGCGCAGGCGCGCGCGCAGCTGGCCCTCGTCGTCGGTCCGCACCACGAACACGCCCTCGAGTTGACCGCGTCGCAGCAGGGCGGTCTCCGGCACCAGAACCCGGGTGCGTGCGGCCCGGGTCGTCGGGACCGCCACCTCGGCGACCATGCCGGGGGTCAGCGTTGGTGGCGGCGTCTCGATCACCAGACGCAGGCGCAGGCCCACGGCCGTGTCCTCCAGCGCCGGAAGCACCGCCTGGACCGTCGCCTCGACCGGTTCGTCGAGCCCGGCAATGCGAATCGGCAGACGCTGCCCCGGCTGGATGCGCGTCGCGCTGCTCTGATCGATTCCAGCGTCGACCTTGAGGCGAGTGCGGTCTTCGAAGACCGCGAGCGGTGGACCCGGGGCGACGAAGCTGCCCAACTCGGCGATGAGTTCACTGACGACGCCGGCAAAGGGCGCGCGCAAGGTGGCGTAGTCCAGATTGATTTCGGCGGCGGCCAGTTCGGCCTCGGCCTGGGCCAGCCGACCGCGTGCGGCGGCGGCTTCCACCTCGGCCTCTTCCATCCGGGCCCGGGCGACCAGGTCCTGTTCGTGCAGCCGACGAAAGCGCTGGTGGTTCTGTTCGGCGCGATCCCAGGTGGTGCGGGCCGAATTCCGGGCGCGTTCTGCGGCGGTTCGCGCGGCCTCCAGATCGCGGGCGTCGACGCGCAGGATGGGCTGGTCGGCCTCGACCCGGTCGCCGGCCCGGACCCAGACCGATTCGACGGTTCCGGCCTGCCGGGTTCCGAGCTGGGCCCGCTGGTCGGGTTGCAGGATGCCCGCGACGCGGGTCACGGGGGTGTGCTCGAGGCTGAGCGCGCGAACGACCTCCACCGCCATCGGCGTCAGCGGTTGCTGCCGGGTCGCCTCGGTCTCGCGGCCCTCGCTGCAGCCAAGGCCCAACACGGCGGCGAGGGCCACCATCCAAAACGGCTGGATCGGGCGCCTCATCGCAGGTGTTCGCCCGGTTCGCCGGCCGCGACGGCCAACCGATAGCGCTCGGCGGCGACCAGCGCACTGAAGCGGGCATTGATCTCGCGGGTGATCGCGCCGAGTTCCTCGGCCTGAGCCTGCAGCAGGCTGGTCATGTCGTCCAGGCCCTCGGCGTAGCGGCCTTCGGTGAGCGCGAGTGCCGCCTCGGCCTCCTCGACCCCGCTGGAGGCCCGCTGCCAGCCGATCCACTCGGCCTGCCAATCGGCCTGTGCGCTCTCGGCCTCTGCCCAGGCGCGTTGGCGCAGCGCTTGCCACTGCGCCCGGGCCTCGTGTTCCCGGGCGCGCGCCTCAGCCACCGCACCGGCCTGCGCCAGACCGGCAAAAGGGGTCCAGCGCAGGTTCACCGCCACCAGCCAGCCGGATTCCTCCAGATCCAGGGGCCGATCGAGGTCGATATCCTGGTAGCGCAGCAGCAGGTTCACGTCGGGTACATAGGCCGCACGAGCGCGACGGACGCCGAAGCGGGCCGCGCCGAGCGTTTGTTCGAGGGCCCGCAGGTCCTGCCGTTCGGCCAGCCATTCGGCCTGGATCGGCCGCGACGGCAATACGCCGGAGGGCTCGGGTACCGGATCGGTGAGCTGCAGGCGAAGGCCCCCTTCCAGGCCCAGGACTTGGCGTAACTGGGCCTGCGCCGAGACCACCAGCGCCTCGGCGGTGGCGACCCGCGCCTCCATGTCCAGGACCCGGGTACGTGCCCGCAGCACGTCGACCCGCGGCACCAGACCCTCGGCAAAGGCGCCCTCGGCCTGGCGCAGCGCGCGTTCGGCCGTGGCCAGACCACGCCGTTCGGCCGTGACCTGACGTTCGGCGGTGCGGGCGCCGAAGTAGCCTTCGATTACGGCGAGCGCGACCTCGTCCTCGGCCCGGCCCACGCTCAGACGCGCGGCGGCGGTCTGCCGCTCGGCCTGGCGGCGCGCGTTCCAGGCACCGAGGTTGATCAGCGGCTGGATCAGCTGGACGCCGACGATCTGGCCTTCGAGGGGGCCGAGGTCACGGCGGACGATCACCGGCGGCAATCCCGGTTCGAGACCCGGCACGTCCTCCAGCAGCGAGGTGTCCAGGCGCAGGTGGGTGGCATCGACGCTCAGGGTGGGCAACACCCCCTGCAAGGTCTGGCGCTGCACGGCTTCGGCGCGTGCCTGGTCGGCGCGCTGGATCAGCAGCTCGGGGTTCTGGGCCCGGGCCTGGTCCAGCGCCTGCTGGAGGGACAGTCGAGCTTCGGTTTCGCCACGGGCATTCGCCACCGCGGCGACGGCGATCAAAGCCAGTAGCAGGACGAACGTGGGCCAGCACCTTCGCTTCATGAGCTCCTCCCTGAGGCCTCAACTGCCCATCGCATCGCCTCCGTTCGGGTGCAGAAACTGGCCGGTCATGTAGGACGCGTCGGCACAGGCCAGAAACAGGAAGCACGAGGCCACCTCGTTCGGCTGCCCGGCCCGGCCCATCGGCGTGGTGGTGCCGAATTGCGCGGTGCCGTCCGGGGGGAAGGTCGCGGGGATCAGCGGGGTCCAGATCGGGCCGGGCGCCACCCCGTTCACGCGGATACCGCGCGGGGCGAGGTGTTGGGCGAGCGAGCGCGTGAAGCCGGTGATCGCGCCCTTGGTCGACGCGTAGTCGATCAGGTGTGTGGCGCCGCGGATCGCGGTGATCGAACCGCAATTGACGATGCGTGCGCCCTTGTCCAGGTGTTCGAGGGCCGCCTGGGTCATGTGGAAATAGCCGAAGATGTTGGTGCGAAAGGTGCGCTGGAGCTGTTCTGGCGTGATCGTCTCCACGCTGTCGCTCACGTGCTGCTCGGCGGCGTTGTTCACCAGCACGTCCAGGCGGCCGAAGGTCTCGAGGGTGCGAGTGACGGCATCGTGGCAGAAGGCCGGATCGCCGACGTCGCCGGCGAGCGCGAGGCACTGCCCGCCCTCGGCCTCGACGGCCGCCCGGGTCGTCTCGGCGTCGTCGGTTTCCTCCAGGTAGACGATCGCGACCCGGGCGCCCTCGCGCGCGAACAGCACCGCGGTGGCCCGGCCGATGCCGCTGTCGCCGCCGGTGATCAGGGCGACCTCGCCCTCGAGACGCCCGCTGCCGGGATAGCGGGGCTCGTAGTCGGGGCGCGGGTTCATGAGATGCTCGCGCCCGGGTTGGTCCTGCTGTTGCGGCGGCTGACCCGCCGGCGGTTCTGCGTCGCTCATGATCGCTCCTCTGGCACAGGCTTTTGCATGTGGGTGGGGAGAAAACCTTCGGCGCATCGTGTCGGGTGTGACCGCTGCGTGCGGTATCCCGAAATCGTCAGGTCCTTGGTTGTGGCGCCGTCGCAGGCGTGCGCGGCAACCGGCGCCCACATCGATCAGCCATTGGCGATCTGCACAGGTCCACTATAGGGGCTTGTGCGTCAAGGCATCGACACCCTTCCGGAGTTTTTTTTCGGAATCTGAATCGGTTCGCAATTTGGCCCGTTCCGGGGTCTTGAGTCGCGCCCCCGGGCGCCGTATGGGCACACGATCAGGACCCGGGGCAGCAGCCCGATGCGGATGGCCGTGGGTCGTGCTGGAGGTGTCGGAGAGACTCGAAATCCTGGATGCCGTCGACCGTGGCATTGGTGTGATGCCTCTGGGGGCTGGAATGCCTTTGGGCTGCCTTTGGTACCGGTTGTGCGTTCCGGTAGACTAAACGGGCATTCGACGCTGTACACGGCTTTGTTTCCCGAAAGGCTTCCAACAGGCCTTGCCCGGGAGGAGCCACGCGGCTCCGGCGGGTTCCACGGAACAGTCGACCGAGGTGCCATGCGATGAGCGATCCTCATGTGAAACGCGGACTTGCCGGATCGGGCCCTGCCGGATCCGGCGATGCGCAGCCGAAACGCAACGTCTTCGTGGTCGGAATGGACGATTTTCACCAGCATCAACTGCAGGCCCTGCCGCGCGCCGGGAAATTCGTCTTCCATACTCTTTTTCAGCGCGAGGAACTCCGAGACGAGAAAGGCTTTCCGGTCGAATGGTTGCTGGAGGAGGGTGCGCGGCGCCTGCGGGCCTTTCCCGGTACGGTCGATGCCATCGTCGGGTACTGGGATTTTCCGGCGACCAGTATCCTGCCGCTGCTGCGCCGCGAGGTGGGACTGCCGGGGCCGAGCCTTGAGAGCGCGCTGGCCTGCGAGCACAAGTACTGGTGCCGACTGGAGCAGTCGCGGGTGGTGCCCGAGTTCATCCCGGCCTTCTGTGCCGTGAACCCCTTCGCCGACGATCCCCTGGCCGACGTCACCCTCGACTTTCCCTTCTGGCTGAAGCCGGTGAAGGCGGTCTTGTCCTACCTCGGTTTTCTGGTCCGGGATGAAGAAAGCTTTCGGCAGGCCATCGAGCTGATCCGCCAGGGGATCGGTCGCTTCGGAGCGCCGTTCAATCACCTGCTCGGGTTGGCCACGCTGCCGCCCGAGGTGGCGGCGGTCGACGGCTACCACTGCATTGCCGAAGCGCTGATCTCGACCGGTCGCCAGTGCACGCTGGAGGGCTTTTCGCACCAGGGCCGCGTGCAGATCTACGGCACCGTCGATTCCTGGCGCGAGGGCCGGATGCGTTCCTCGTTCTCTCGCTACCAATACCCCTCGGTGCTGCCCGAACCGGTACAAGAACGGATGGCCGACATCGCCGCCCGGGTGATTGCGCAGATCGGTTACGACGATGCGCCTTTCAACATGGAGTTCTATTGGGAGGAGGACTCCGAGCGGATCTGGCTGCTGGAGATCAACCCGCGGATCTCGAAGTCCCACGCCCCGTTGTTCCAGATGGTCGACGGCTGCTACCACCATCAGGTGATGATCGATCTGGGCCTGGGTCAGGCGCCGGCGATGCCGCATCGGCAAGGCGCGTACGCCTGTGCCGCGAAGTTCATGGTGCGCCGAACCGAGGACGCCCGCGTGGTCCGGGTACCGACGTCGCAGGAGATCGCGACGCTCGAATCCGAGTTTCCGGGGGTGAGCCTGCAGATCGCGGTGACCGAAGGCATGTGGCTATCGGAGTTGCAGTATCAGGACAGCTACAGCTTCGAGGTGGCGACGTTGTTCGTGGGCGCACAGACGCCCGATGAACTGGAGCAGAAGTACGAGGCGGTGATGGCCCGTCTGCCGCTGGAATTCGCGCCGGCCTCGGCGGCCGGAGGGTCCCGACGTCCCTGGACATCGGGATGAAACGGGCCTGTGCAACCCAGTCTTGGAGGCAACGAACCCCGGACATTCAGCCTGAACCGTTCTTGGAGGGCAAATCCTCGCAATGAAGATCGTCACCGAATTTCCCCGACCGGTGCGGATCGAGGAGCATTTCTGGATCCCCCTGTCCGATGGAATCCGCCTGGCCGCCCGCATGTGGTTGCCGGAGGATGCCGAGCAAGACCCGGTCCCCGCGATTCTGGAATTCATTCCCTATCGCAAGCGGGACTCGACCCGCGCCCGCGACGATCTGATGCACCATTACTTCGCCGGCCACGGCTATGCCTGTGTGCGCGTGGACCTGCGCGGCAGCGGTGATTCGGAGGGGGTGCTGAAGGACGAATACCTGCAGCAGGAACTCGATGATGGCATCGAGGTGATCCGCTGGCTCAGCAAACAGGCCTGGTGCCGGGGCGACGTCGGCATGATCGGGATCTCCTGGGGCGGTTTCAACGGCCTGCAGATCGCGGCGCTGCGGCCGCCGGCGCTGAAAGCGGTGGTCAGCGTCTGTTCCACCGACGACCGCTACGCCGACGACGTGCACCACATGGGCGGCTGCCTGCTCGGCGACAATTTGTCCTGGGCCTCCACCATGTTCGCCTACAACTCGTTGCCGCCGGATCCCGAAGTCGTCGGCGACCGCTGGCGCGAGATGTGGTTCGAGCGCCTGGAGGGCAGTGGTCTGTGGATCGGCAAGTGGCTCGAGCACCAGCGCCGGGACGCGTACTGGAAGCACGGGTCGATCGCCGAGGACTGGTCGGCGGTGCAATGCCCGGTGCTGGCGGTCAGCGGCTGGGCCGACGGCTATTCCAATGCGGTGTTTCGCTTGCTGACCCACCTCCAGGTGCCGCGGCTGGGGCTGATCGGCCCCTGGAGTCACAAGTACCCGCATGAAGGCGTGCCCGGTCCGGCGATCGGTTTTCTGCAGGAATGCCTGCGCTGGTGGGATCACTGGCTGAAGGGCGAGAACACCGGGATCATGGACGAGCCGATGCTGCGGGCCTGGATGCAGGACAGCGTGCCGCCGACCACCTATTACCAGGAACGCCCTGGCCGTTGGGTCGGAGAACCCCATTGGCCGTCACCGGCGTTGCAGCACCAGGTCTGGACCCTGGCCTGGCCGGGGACGCTGGAGCCGGAGGGTTGTGGCGCCGCGCCGTCCCGCAGGGCGTCGGACTCGGAAATGAGCGTGCAGTCGCCGCTGAGCGTGGGAATGTTTGCCGGCAAGTGGTGTTCCTATGCGGCCACCCCGGATCTGCCCCACGACCAGCGGGAAGAGGACGGCGGTGCGTTGGTGTTCACCAGCGATGTGCTGGATCAGCCGCTGGAGATCCTCGGGGCTGCGGTGGTGGAGTTGGAGCTTCGCGCCAATCGGCCGGTGGCGATGGTGGCGGTGCGCCTGTCGGATGTGGCCTCGGACGACAAGGCCACCCGCGTGACCTACGGTCTGTTGAATCTGACCCACCGCGACGGTTCGGAAGCACCGCAGCCCTTGGAACCGGGCCGGCGCTATACGGTGCGGGTCCAACTCAACGATGTCGCCCAGTCCTTTCCCGCGGGGCACCGGATCCGCCTGTCGCTATCCACGTCGTATTGGCCGCTGGCCTGGCCGCCGCCGGAGCCCGTGCACCTGCATGTGAGCATGGGCACCAGCCGTCTGCTGTTGCCGGTGCGCAAGCGTTGGGATGCCGAGGACAGCCGGATCGCCTTCGACCCGCCGGAGGGCGGGCCACCCTCGACCACCTACCAGCGGCTCACGCCGGTGCGGCACGACTGGCGGGTGATTCGGGATCTGGCGACCGATGACGCGACGCTCGAGGTCGTGAATGACCAGGGGACGGTGCGCCTGGATGCGCTGGGGCTCGAGATGCACCGAAAGGCTGTGGAATGCTATAGCTACCACAACGACGATTTCAATTCCCCGCGTGGCGAGACCGTGTGGGAGCGGGGTTTCCAGCGCGGCGACTGGGCGGTGCGGACCGTGACCCGCACGGTCCTGCGTTCCACCGCCACCGATTTCATCCTGCATGCCCAACTCGACGCCTTCGAGGGCGAACGGCGGGTCTTCTCGCGCAACTGGGACCTGACCATCCCCCGCGATCTGATCTGATCAGGGGCGTGGGCTGATCGGGTTTCTTGGAGGCTTGTCGCTGCCCTGGGGTGGGGAGGCCGCAAGCCCGGGCGTTGCCGTTCACACGAGGAACCAGGTGGTGACGCCGGTCAGGATCACGAGCAGGGTGGCGAGGCCGATGCGGATGCCCAGCCACAGGCCGCCGATGCCGAGGGCGAGGCCGGCCTTGACCAGCGCATTGACGAAGGCGGCGATCAGGATCGCCAGGGCCGCGACCGACAGCCTGAGAGGATCATCCACCATGTTGACCAGCGACAGGGTGATCGCCGCGAGATCGGCCATGCCGGAGAAGGCGGCGAGCAGGTAGATGCCGGCATCGCCAAACCGGTCGGCCAGTGCCCGGGACAGCAGCATGATGGCGGTTAGCAGGGCGGCGAAGACCAGCGCTGGCTTCAGTTCGAAAGGGTTCGCGATCCGGGCCCGTTCCCGACTCGGCCAGGGTTGGCTGCGGTGCCAGAAGAAAGCGGCGGCGAGGTAATTCACCGCCATCATTGCGAGCATCGGCCAGAGCAGGGCGGTGGTCAACGACCAACTGAAGACGGCGGCGATCACCAGCACCCGGGGGAACATCGTCGCGCTGGCGACCAGGATGCCCGCGGCCAGGATGTTCCCGGAGGCCTGCCCGCTGCGAGCCAGGCGCGCGAAGTGGACGGTGGCGGCGGTGGAGGAGGCGAGCCCGGCGAACAGGCCGGTGAATACGATGCCCTTGCGTTCGCCGACGATCTTCATCGCAAAGTAGCCGACATAGGAGATCCCCGCGACCAGCACCACCATCCACCAGATCTGGTAGGGATTCAGCGCCTCCCAGGGTCCGAAGGATTCGTTCGGCAACAGCGGCAGGATCACCACCGAGATCACCAGCAGCTTCAGGGTGGCATAGAACTCCGGTTCCTCGAGCCGACGCACCCAGGCATGCAGCGTGGGCTTCGCGCCGAGCAGCAGGGTGGTGACCACCGCGCCGACCGCGGCGATCGTGCCGAAGCCCAGCGTTGCCATCGCCCCGAAGGCGAAGGTCAACAAGCCGGCGACCACCCCGGTGATGCCGACCCGGGGTTCCCGCAGCTGACTGACCGCGTGCGCGGCGATCAGCACCAGGCCGATTAGCGCGAAGGCGACGGCGAGCAGGGCCACCCCGAGTTCGTCCGCCAACACGCCCCACACCCCGCCGAGCAGGCCGATCAGCCCGAAGGTGCGGATTCCCGCCACGCGGGCGCCTTCGGCCTGTTCCCGTTCCTTCCAGCCGCGTTCGAGGCCGATCAGCAGCCCCTGGGCCAGGGATAAACCGAGCGCATAAAAGGTGGGCAGGTGTTCGATCGGCGTGACCCCCTTGGGTTTGGGGATCCCCGCGAGCATCCAGGTGCCAGGTGCAGGGGTGCCGTTGCGCGCTGGATTCGTCGCGCACCGGAGGATCCCGGATCGGACTCGGCCCATCTTCAACCGATCCGGCGGCACCGGGCAAGCGGGCGAAACTACCCGGACCCGTGAATGGACCGGCGAAATTGGCTATTCTTTGGTTTCCGACCTCCCGAACGCAGAGGGGTCCGGTTCGCCTGCAGACCCGGCTCGACCTGATTGCCGCAGCCGGCGTCCGAAGCGCGTCGATCCATCCGATTCCCCAGCGACCCGCGGGCCTCTGGCCAGACCCACTGCAACCGTCGACGGAGGCAGCGAATGGCACAGGAAGACGGCAGGCAGGTGAAAGCAACCGGGGGCGCCTCTGCGCTGAATCCGCATCTCCATGACGACGGGCTGGCCCTGTTCACGGATCTGTATGAATTGACCATGCTGCAGGCCTACTTCGAGGAGGCGATGCACGAAACGGCGGTGTTCACCCTGTTCGTGCGCCGCTTGCCAAAGGGCCGTAATTTCTTGCTGGCCTGTGGCCTGGATACCCTGCTGGGGCAGTTGGAATACCTGCAGTTCTCTGCGGACGATCGGGCGTATCTCGCTTCGCTGGGCTCCTTTTCGGACCGCTTTCTGCGTTGGCTGGAGGACTTTCGCTTCAACGGGTCGGTCAGCGCGGTTCCCGAAGGCACGCCGGTGTTCGAGAACGAGCCCCTGCTGGAGGTGGTCGCGCCGTTGCCAGAGGCGCAATGGATCGAGACCTTGGTGATGAACCAGATCCACCTGCAGACGGTACTCGCCTCCAAGGCTGTGCGGGTGGTGCAGGCCGCGCGCGGTCGGCCGGTGGTGGATTTCGGGGCGCGGCGGACCCATGGGATCGACGCGGCGCTGAAGGGCGCGCGCGCGTTCCATATTGCGGGGGTGGCGAGCACCTCCAACGTACTGGCCGGACGCCGGTACGGGATTCCGGTCAGCGGCACGATGGCGCACAGCTACATCCAGGCCCACGACAACGAAACCGCGGCCTTCGAGGCCTTTGCCCACCTCTATCCCGACACCGTACTGTTGGTCGACACCTACGACACCCTGGATGGCGTGGACCGGGTGATCGCGATGGCCCGGCATCAGCGCGCGGCCTTCAAGGTCCGAGCGGTGCGTCTGGATTCGGGGGATTTGGGCGCATTGGCGCAGGAGGCGCGTCGGCGGCTGGATGCGGCGAATCTGCAACAGGTCGAGATCTTCGTCAGCGGTGGACTGAGCGAGCAGGCCATCGCGCAACTGGTCGCGGCCGGGGCGCCGATCGACGGCTTTGGTGTGGGCACCAGCATGGGGGTGGCGAGCGACGCACCCGATCTCGATATCGCCTACAAGCTGGCCGAATATGCCGGCGAGGGCCGGCTGAAGCTCTCGACCGGCAAGCCCATCCTGCCCGGGCGCAAGCAGGTGTTTCGTCAGCAGCACGAGGGCGTGTTCAGCGGGGATGTGATCGGATGCCTGGGCGAAGACCTGCCGGGTCGCCCCCTGCTGGTCCCGGTGATGGAACAGGGCCGACGCCTGCCGGGGCATGTCCGCGACCTCGACACGATGCGCAACCATGCTCGGGAACAGATCGCGCATCTGCCGTCCCCCATACGCAACATCGACCCGGCGGACCCCCCTTATCCGGTTCGGGTGAGTCCGCGCCTGCGCCAGTACCAGGAAACGGTCACGGAACAGGTCCGGCTTCGCCATCATGCCGTCGAGCCCCCCAAGGTTTGACGTGAAAGGGGAGCCACGGAAAACACGGAAGCCACGGAAAACACGAGGGGAGCCACGGAAAACACGGAAGCCACGGAAAACACGGAAAACACGGAAGCCACGGGAGCCACGGGAGCCACGGAATGGATCATAAAATCAGTAGATTGTTTCCGTGCTTTCCGTGTTTTCCGTGGCTCACCCTGGCATTCCCCCAGTGGCGGCCACACATGAAGATCAGCGGCCCACCGGCAGACGCTGGTTTGCCGTAACGGAGCGGAGGAATCCGACCATGCTTGAGCTTCAGAACCATCTGAAACCTGGCGATGCCCTGCTTATCGTCGACGTCCAGAAGGACTTCTGCCCGGGTGGCGCGTTGCCGATCGAACACGGCGATGCGGTCGTGCCGGTATTGAATCGCTGGATCGAGGCGGCCGTCGCCGCCGGTATTCCCGTCTATGCCTCCCGGGATTGGCATCCCGAAGGGCATCTCAGCTTCGAGGCCGAGGGCGGGAACTGGCCGCCGCATTGCCTCCAGGATTCCGAAGGCGCGCAATTCCATCCGGATCTGGCCCTGCCTCCAAACACCATCAAGATCACCAAGGGGGTTCGCTTCGATCACGATCAGAACTCCGCGTTCGATCAGACGGGGCTGATCGCGGATCTGCACCGTCGCGAGATCGCGCACGTCTGGTTGGGCGGACTGGCCTTGGATGTATGTGTCGCCGCGACGGCCTTGGATGGCCGGCAGGCGGGTCTTGAGATCCACCTGATTCCGGATGCATCCCGCGCGATCACCCCGGAAGGCGGGCGGGAAGCCCTGCAACGGATGCACGAGGCCGCTGTGGAAGGGGCCGGAAGTGGCTGAAGCGCAATGGATCGCGGTGCAACTGGTCGAGGTCGAGGCGGTGGTTGCGGCCTGCGATCGGTTGGCCGCTGCCGTCGTCGCTGCGGGTTACCGGCCGGATACCATCGTGGCCGTGGCCCGCGGGGGCTTTATGCCGGCCCGTTTCTTGTGCGATTTCCTGCAGGTGCACCAGCTGCTCAGCCTGAAGGTCGAACATTATGGTCCCGGCGCCCGGAAGCAGGGCGGGGCCCGGGTCACGGATCCGGTGTCGGCGCGCATCACGGGTGAGCGGGTGTTGTTGGTCGACGATGTGAACGACAGCGGGAACACCCTGCAGGCCGCGCTCGACCATCTACGCCAACACACGTCGGCCGCGATCCGCACGGCGGTGCTCGACGAAAAGACCACCACCTGCTGTCCCGCCGATTTTCGGGTCGGGGTGATCGAAAACTGGCGTTGGGTGCTGTATCCCTGGGCGGTGGTGGAGGATATCGGACAGTTCATCCGGGACATGGACCCGCCGCCCGTCAATCTGCCGGAGGCCCGCGAACGGCTGCAGGCGCAGTACGGCCTGAATCCGAGCGCCGCCGAGATGGACCGAGTCCTTCGCTATCAGCGTCTCGACCTTTCAGGCTCCTGATCGGGTGGGGCTTGTCGCGCCGTTGCGGGTGCCCGACGCGCTCTGGACATGCCGCGGCCGGTCTCCGAAGATGGACGACCCTGGAGCCGAAGGCCTGCGCAGCATGATGCCGTCCCCGTTTGAACATGCCCGGTAACGCCCCGCCCATGAATGTACCGATTGCCCGGCGACAGTCGCTGGAGGCCGCGATTGCGCAGGTCGATGCCCTGGAGGGTCATGTGTTGCGCCGGGAGACGGTGGTATTGGCGGCCGGTGCGGGCCGGGTTGCGGCAGCGGCCCTGAACGCCCGGCGCGACGGCGATTCGTGCTTGCGCGCCCTGATCGATGGCTATGCGCTGGCCGGGGCGGACACCATTGGGGCGAGCCCCTATAATCCGCTGCCCTTTCGCCTGGTCGGCACCGCGGTATCGAGCCTGGCACGGGGGACGGCATCGCGCATCGCCGTGGGCACCGTCTTGCCGGCCGGGGCCGATGCCGTGCTGCCCGTCGATGCCGCGGACGATCGCGGCGATATGATCGAGGTCTTCGCGACGGCCGGTCCGGGGACGGGAAGCTATCGCGAAGCCGCACCGAACGTGGACGCGGGCCGCGCCTTCGGCCTGCCCGCCGGCCGCGTGTTAAGTCCGGCGGATCTGGCCTGGCTCGCGGCACAGGGCTTCGACAGCGTGTCGGTGCTGGCCCGGCCCCGGGTCCGGATCCTGCTGCTCAGGCCGGGGTTTCGGGTCGCGGGCGCCGATGCTCAGGGCGGCGCAAGCGGTGTCGAACGGATCGGATCACGGCCGCCAGTATCGGAACCGGCACCGGATACGACTGGCTTGCTGCTGACCCAGCTGGTGCTGCGGGATGGTGGCGAGGTCGAGGGCCTCGCGGCGGTGCTTCCGAACACTGCGGCCTTCGACGCGGCGTTGACCCGCCCGGGGGCCGATCTGATCCTCACGGTGGGCGGCACCGGACCCGGTTTCAACGACGGCGCAATCGCTGCGTTTTCGCGTATCGGGCAGTTGGTGTTCCATGGCGTGAACCTGCGTCCGGGTGATTCGCCGGGCCTGGGCCTTGTGGATCGGACCCCGGTCCTTCTGTTGCCCGGTCATCCGGTGGGCGCCGCCGCGGGCTACGAGGCGCTGACCGCCCGGCTGGTGCGCCGACTCGGGGGCCGCTCCCTGGAATGGCCCTGGCCGCTCCAGACGACGTGTCTGGCCCGCAAGGTCGCCTCGCGCCTGGGGGTCACCGACTGGTGCCGCGTCCGAGTGGTGGATGCGCACACGGTCGATCCGCTGCCGCTGTCCGGCCCGCTGTCCCTGGCGCAGTTGGCCGCCGCCGACGGATTTTTTTGGGTGCCCCCGGAGTCCGAGGGCCATCCGCCCGGGGAACCGGTTCGGATCTGCAGGTACGTTTGACTCACTGAGGTGCGCATGGCTTTGAAGGAATCCACCGATCGGCTGGCCCGGATCCGCGACGGCGCGAAGCAGCGCCAGTTTCTGTCGGTGCTTACGGCCCAGGCGGCTCGCGAACGCTTTGCCGCGGCGTTGTCGCTGGCGCCGCTCGGTCAGGAGACGGTCACACTCACCAATAGCCTGGGTCGGATCCTGGCCGAAGAGGTGATCGCCCCGCTCGATGTTCCCGGCTTCGACCGGGCGAGCATGGATGGTTTCGCCGTGCGCTCCGAGGACACCCTCGGCGCCAGCGAACAGGAACCGGTGTTCCTGCGGCTCAATGCCGAGCTCCTGGTGCCGGGCGTGAGCCCCGGGATTGCCCTGGCCCCCGGCTTTGCCACGGCCATCGCCACCGGCGGCATGTTGCCACGCGGTGCGGATGCCGTGGTGATGGTCGAGCAGACAGAACTGATCGAGGCCCCCGACGGCGACCGGGTGGCGATGCACGCGGTCGCGATGCCCGGCCAGGCCTGGGCCGGCGCCGGATCGGATATCGCCCGGGGGGAGCTGGCCTTGCGCAAGGGGGTCCTCGTGACCTCCCGGGAAATCGGCATCCTCGCCGCACTGGGCATGGCGCGGGTTCCGGTGTTCCGCCGTCCCCGTGTCGCGTTGATCTCCACCGGAGACGAGCTGATCGAGCCCGGGACACGCCCGCGTGAGGGCAGTGTCTTCGACTCCAACGGCGCGATCCTCGCGGCCGCCATCCGCGAGCTCGGTGGCGAACCGGAGTTCCTGGGCATCGTCGGCGACGACGCGAAGGCGATGCGCGCGATGATCGACCGGGCCCTGGCGCACGATGCGATCCTCCTGTCGGGCGGCACCTCCAAGGGCGCCGGCGATCTGTCGTATCGCGTGGTCGAGGAGCTGGTCGGCGCGGATGGCATCCGCGCCCACGGGGTTGCCCTGAAACCCGGAAAGCCGCTGTGCCTGGCGGCTCACTCCGGACGTCCGGTGGTGATTCTCCCCGGCTTTCCGACCTCGGCGATCTTCACCTTCCACGAATTCGTGGCCCCGGTGCTGCGGCGGCTCGGCGGCAATCGGCGCCCGGGCACGCGCACACGGGTGTCGGCGCGCCTCGCGGTGCCGCTGCGCTCGGAACTGGGGCGTATGGAATTCGTGATGGTCGGGTTGCTGCGCGCCGACCACGGCCTGGTGGCCTATCCCAGCGGCAGCGGCTCCGGCTCGGTGACCTCCTTCAGCGCCGCGGATGGCTTTTTGCCCATCGAGGCCGAGGTCGAGGCGGTGGCCGCTGGTGCCACCGTCGAGGTCGAGGTGCTGGGCGCGGGTCTGGAGCCCGCGGATCTGGTTTTCGTCGGATCCCACTGCACCGGTGTGGACCTGCTGTTGGGCCGATTGCAGGAGGCGGGCTTTTCCGTGAAGGCCCTGAATGTCGGCAGTATGGGGGGGCTTGCGGCCGCGCGCCGCGGCGAATGCGACATCGCCGGCATGCACCTGCTGGACCCACAGACCCGCACCTACAACCGCCATCTATTGACCGACGATCTCGAGTGCCACCCCGGTTATCGGCGGATGCAGGGTATCGTCCACCGCCCGGGCGATGTCCGTTTCGAGGCGGAAAAACCCGGAGATCTGCTGGCGGCGGCGCTGGCGGATTCCGACTGCCTGATGATCAATCGCAACCCCGGCAGCGGCACCCGGGTGCTGATCGACGAACTCCTGGGTGACCACCGCCCGCCGGGGTATGGCGTACAGCCCCGTTCGCATCATGCGGTGGCCGCCGCTGTGGCCAATGACCGCGCGGATTGGGGCATGGCCATCGCCGGCGTCGCCCAGGCCTATGGCCTGGGCTTCATCCCGCACCTCGAGGAACACTACGACTTCATCGTGCCCCGATCCCGCCTGGAGCGCCCGGCCGTGCGGTATCTGCTCGGGTTGCTGCACGAACCGGAGATCCGCGATCGCCTCGAACACCTGGCATTGATCACGGCCGCACCGGAGGACGAGGCTTGAGTCCTGTGCCGCGCCGAGGCCACGCGCTGGCACGGGGTGCAGCATGGCCATGACGGCGGCCGAAGCTGCTGCAGGCGATTCCGCCGTCGTGCCGGCCACCCGCAAGGCGGTGTTGATTGCCCCGACCCCGGATCGTCGGGCGGCCTATGGCGCCAATCACCCGCTGGCCATCCCGCGCGTATCGCTGACGCTGGATCTGATCCGCAGCTACGGGGCATTGGCCGAGGCCGAACGGCACTGCCCGCGCGCGGCCACACCGGCGGAACTCGAGGCCTTTCACACCCCCGAGTATGTCGCTGCGATGCGTCACTGCGAGGCCGAAGGCCGGGTGAGCCACGCCCACCGGCAACGCCATAACATCGGTAACTTTGAAAATCCCTTCTTCCCCGGGTTTTTTACCACACCCGCCACCGCCACCCAGGCCAGTCTGCAGGGCGCGCACGAGGTTCTGAACGGCCGGATCGCCTTTGCACCCGCTGGCGGCATGCACCACGCCCGCGCGGATTCCGCGCAGGGCTTCTGTTTCTTCAACGACCCGGTGCTGAGCATTCTGCACCTGCGCCGGGCCGGGTTAAGGGTGCTGTATGTCGACATCGATGCCCACCATGGCGATGGGGTCGAGATGGCCTTTCAGCGGGATCCGCGGGTGTGCACGGTCTCGCTGCACATGGATACCGACTATGCCTACCCGTTTCAGGGCGGTGCCCTCGAAGACACGGGTCCCCTGCACAACGCGGTAAATTTGCCGCTGCCCAAGGGCACCAATGATGCCGAATACCGCCATGCCTTCCTGCGCCTGTGGCCCGCGGTGCAGGAGTCCTTCGCCCCGGAGGTGGTCGTGCTGCAGGCGGGAACCGATGCCCTTGGCGCCGATCCGCTGGGCAAGTTCCGCCTGTCGACCCAGTGTTTCCTCGAGGTGGTCGAGCGCATCGGCAACGATGCCCCGACCCATCCGGACGGCACGCCCCGCCTGCTGGTCCTCGGCGGCGGCGGCTACCACCCGTTGCTGCTCGCCCGTTGCTGGACCGGCGTCTGGGCGCTGCTCTCCGGGCGCGAACTGCCGGATGCGCTTCCCAGCGCCGGTACGGCGCTGTTGCGCGCCGTGGACTGGGACCTGGACGACGACGAAGACGACAATGAATGGCAATTCACCCGGCGCCTGGACCCCCTGACCCCTGGCCCGGTGCGCCCGGAGGTTCGCGCCCGCGTGGATCGCTTGCTGACCCACCACCCCACCCTGCGCCAGAGCCGCAAGCCGTGACCGCCGGCACGCGGATCAAATGGGGTTGCTGAGATCGCCGTGGCGCGGAGCGCCGAGCAGCGCCTGGAAGGTTTCGCCGCGCAGGTGGACCAGGGATTCATGGTCTCCGGCCTCGAAATAGATGTCTTCCTGCCAGGCCAGGCTGTCATCCAGCACGGTATCCAAGCCATAGGCCGGACCGATGGCCGGCACTGCCCCGCGCGCGCAATCGGTGAAGACCTCGGCGACTTCGTCCTCGGTGGCCAGGCTGACGAAGTCACCCTCCAGGTGGTGCAGACGGCCCAGGTGGAGGCGCCGTGTGGCGGGCAGTACCGCGAGCAGGTAGTGCCCTGAATCCTCCAGCAGCACCGCCTTCGCCAGGCGGTCGCCGGGAATGTGCGCCGCCTCGGCGGTGCGGTTGGCCGAAGGGCTGGGGCGGTGGCTGATCAGTTCGTAATCGACCCCGCGGTTGTCGAGAAATTGTTTCAGGGTGTTGGCGATACCCATGAGCATGCTCCACGCTGCGCAGTGATTTCGGGGGATCGGCCGGTTCGCGATTCGAGATCGGCGATCCCGGGTTCGAAACGATTCTTATCGAGAGACCTTATCGATATGGACCTCGGTTTCGAGGATCCGATCCCTGCGCCGGGCGTCTCAGTCGTCGCCGGGGGGCTCCGGCGGGTGGGCGGGACCGTTGTAGATCATGCCGCCGCGTTCTACATAGAGGCGCAGGATGGCCTGGCCCTCCCGACGCAGCAGCGGCCCCCGGACCGCGATGCCGCGTCGGGACAATTCGTGCTGCCAGCGCGGGGTGGCCGGACCCTCGTCGAAACCGATGGCCTCCACATCCTGGCGGCTGGTGGAAAACAGCAGCGCGCGCACGCCGCTCCAGGCTGTGGCGCCCAGGCACATGGTGCACGGGGCACTGGAACTGACCAGGATGCACGGCGTCTCGAGGATATGGCTGCCGCCGCGTTGTTGGGCGAGCGAGAGGGCCTGCAATTCCGCATGCGCGGCGGAGCAGTGGCTGTCGATGGTGGTGTTGACCGCCGCGCTCAGGCGCTCGTCGCCCTCCAGGGCGTAAACCGCCGCCGCGAAGGGACCGCCGACGTCACGCTCCACGTTTTCGCGTGCCAGAGCCAGCACCTCGGTCAGGCGGGCGTGATCATCGGCGGCGGGCGGCGGTCGTCGGAGCCAGGCAGCGACCCATTCCGGTTGGGCCAGATGAAGCGTGCTGCAGGGGGGGCTGTCGGGCATCCCGTGGATCCTGTCGATTCGGGATCTCCAGCCTACCCGGGATTGCGGTCGGGGGCACCCCGGGCCTACGAAGACTCGGGCCTATGGGGATTCGGGGCTACGGAATTCTCCGGTCAGGACGCGGCGATCTCCCGGGCCTGCTTCTTCATCAGGTCGACGATCGCGTAGACGCCGACGTGCCGATTCGGCGACAGGTGTTCATCGAGCTGCAGGCGTTCGAAGAACTCGTCCACGTCCAGCTGCTCGATCTCCTGCACGCTGCGCGCATCCACCAGTTGGATTAGCAGTGTTAGTACGCCCTTGATGATCGTGGTGTCGCAATCGCCGTGATAGCGGATGCGCTGCACGGCCTGTGGATCCCGATAGGCGCTGACCCACACCTGGCTCATGCAGCCCTTCACCCGATTGTCCTCCAGACGCGTCTCTTCCGGCAGGGGAGGCAGCTTCTCGCCCAATTCAACCAGGTATTGATAGCGCTGGTCCCAGTCACCCAGCAGTTCGAAGGTGTCGACGATTTCGTCCAGGGTCATCAGGGGTCTTCCGTTGCAAAAGGGGCAAAGCGAAGCATGGTAGCAACCGCACCAACGGGGTGTCGCATCCACGGCCGGGGTGTAATGAATTGCCCATGGGCTGAGACCTTTGTGCTCAGGCTCATGTGCTGCTGAGGCCCGTGGGTCTGGGCCGGTGGGTTCAGCTCTGTGCGCCCAGGCCTGTGCGCTGAGCCCCCGTGTTGTGAGCCCCGTGTTTCTGAGATCCGGGTGCTCAGAGCAGCTCGGTATCGTCGTGGCTGTAGGCGGGGGTGCAGACGCATAGCAAATACAGCGGCTGATCCCCGGTGTTGCGCACCTTGTGGGCGGTTCCCGGCGGGATGTGTACGGTATCGCCGGGACCGATCACCAGACTCTCGGCGCCGAGTTGCATGCGTCCGTGGCCGGTGCTGACATGATAGATCTCTTCGCTGCAGGCATGCCGGTGCAAGCGGGTCTCCTGCTGCGGCGCGATCACCGCCTCGGCCAGGCTCTGCCCCCGATTGCCGTGCACCGCCGGGTGCATCAGTTCACGGATCGACGAGCCATCCAGGGTTTCGTAGGGGGTGATGTCGGTATAGCGCGTGTGCATAGGGGGTTCCTGGAGCAAAAGGGCTGGGGACCAAGGGGCTGGTGCGGATCTCTGCGCCGTGTAGGGGCGACCCCAAGAACAACCGGTCGGCGCGGCGTTCAGGCGGAGCGGGTCTTCGCGTGCGGGTGGCCCGTTGCTGGAGGCTCGGGTTTTGATGGGCCTTCTGGCTGGCTTGCCTTTCGATGATTTCGAGTCATTTCGTCGCTGACCCGGGCGACCAGTTCGCTGGCCAGGCCGAGAACATGATCGCGGGCGAACCCGACCTGCTTCATTTCCCGATACAAGGTATGCGCGATCAAGCGGACCAGGCGATCGGGATCTCCGCCGATGGCCGCGGGTTGCGGCCCCGTCGGGTCTGGCGCCGCATCTGGATTCCGGCCAGCATGCGTATCGGGCATCGTGCGCGCGAGAATCGATTGCAGGAAGCAGGTCTTCAGCAGGCCCTGTAGCCGGTGGATTCGCATGGCCTGCCCGACCGTCAATGCGAGTGCGGTGGCGGCATTCAGGTCTCCCGTCGTCAGGTGCTCCCGTCCCTGGGGTGAGTCCAGGTTGATCACCCCGACCACCGCGCCATCCAGTTGAATCGGCACCGAAATCAGGTCGTCGGCGCATTCGGTTTCCCGCCGCGCCAGGTGCACGAAGCCGGATTGGTGCAGGTCGTTGATCAGCAAGGGGATCCCGGTGGCCGCAACGTGGCCGGAGATTCCCGCGTCCAGGGAAACCGCTGTGGCATACGCCTCTGGCGGGAGGTGGCCGTGATGGGCCTCCACCCGCAGCATCGGATGGGGCGCGCCCTCCGGATGCTTGATCAGCATGATCGAGCAGTGCCGACAGCCCAGGATATGGGCGACCCGTTCGGCCAGCATGCCCAAGCTTGCCTCCATCGACACCGCCTCTTCGACGAACCGGGACAGGTCCGATAGGTGCTCTGCAAAGTCCGGGTCGGTCATGGTGAACGGATCGTTCATGGTGAAGAAGCCTGCATCGATGAGAGCCAAGCGGTGAGACGGCAGGGGCGGTGCGCGATCGCCGGGGCCGCCGGTCAGGGTGGCGCTGATCCGCTATTCCTACCGTATTTGGGCAGAGAGCACCAGAGGGGCGACGGCCGGCCGTGGGCGGGGATCGGTGGCGGGGCGCGTCGGGGTGCCGCTGGCGTGTTCGCGATCCGATGCGGGAGCGGGCCTACATGGTTCCCGGATTTTTGGCACAATCGGGACACAAAGTTGCGGGGTCCGGTATGCGCAGGGTGGTGTTCAACCAGAAGGGTGGGGTCGGTAAATCGACGATCACCTGCAATCTCGCCGCGATCAGTGCCCATCGTGGCCTTCGAACCCTGGTCGTGGATCTGGATCCACAGGGCAACTCGACCCGCTACCTGCTCGGGGCGGCCCCTCCAGCCACGGCGCTGACCCTGGTCGATTTCTTTGATCAGGTGCTCAATTTCAAGCTGCATGCCCGAGAGGGCGTCGATTTTGTGACCGAGAGTCCGTTTCCTGGGCTCGATGTGATGCCCTCGCATCCCGGTCTCGACGACCTGCAGGGGAAGCTCGAGTCCCGGTACAAGATCTTCAAGCTGCGCGAGACCCTCGAACGCCTGAGCGGGCACTATGATCGGATCTGGATCGACACTGCGCCGGCGCTGAATTTCTACACACGATCGGCGCTGATTGCCGCCAACAGCTGCCTGATCCCGTTCGATTGTGATGATTTTTCGCGTCGTGCGCTGTACACCCTGCTCGAGAACGTGCAGGAGATCCGGATGGATCACCACCGGAGCCTGGCGGTGGAGGGGATTATCGTCAATCAGTTTCAGGCGCGCGCATCGCTGCCGCGGCGGATCGTCGACGAACTTACGGCGGAAGGCCTGCCCGTGCTCACGCCCTATTTATCGGCCTCGGTGAAGATTCGGGAGTCGCACGAGCAATCGCGTCCGATGATCCATCTGGATCCGCGCCACAAGGTCACCGGCGAATACGTCGCGTTGCACGATGCGCTGCAGGGCTAAGCGGATGTGGCCGGCGACGTCCCGGCATCAGGAGGTGGCATCATGACGAGCGCAGCGGACAGCACGACGGACGCACCAGGCGTCGCCCGTATCGGCATCGTGACGGTCTCCGACCGGGCCAGTCGCGGCGACTACGAGGACCTCGGCGGACCGGCGATCCGGGCCTGGCTCGAGGCGGCGCTGACCTGCGACTGGATCGCCGAGGCGCGCGTGATTCCGGACGAGCGTGGGGAGGTGGAGGCCGCCTTGCGATCCCTCAGCGATGAGGCGGGCTGTTGCCTGATCGTGACCACCGGCGGCACGGGGCCGGCGCCGCGGGACGTGACCCCGGAGGCCACCGAGGCGGTCTGCGAGAAGCTCCTGCCCGGCTTCGGGGAGCAGATGCGGGCGGTGTCGCTGCGCCATGTGCCGACCGCGATCTTGTCCCGTCAGACCGCAGGCATTCGCGGCGCGACGCTGATCGTGAACCTGCCCGGCAAGCCGTCCGCCATTGCCGAGTGTCTGGATGCGGTGTTCCCGGCGATCCCCTATGGGGTCGATCTGATCGGCGGCGCCTACCTGGAAACGGATCCGGCGCGGGTGCAGGCCTTCCGCCCCGCCCACGCCCGGCGCCCGGGCTGAAGCGCCGGTGCGTCATCCGCCGGTGGGATGAGTCCGATCCCTCAACCGGATCCTGGTGCTGAGACCCGAATTCTCTGCGGCCGCTCAGAAGGCCATGGCGTTGTCGATGATGCGCTCGATCAGGTCCTCGACGTCCTGCAAGGCCTGTTGCGACGCCGCATCGCCGATGATCGGAACGCGTTGATAGCCGATGTGGATCGTGCCCGGTTCGGCCGTGAGTTCATAAACGGCGATCACATAGGGGCAGAACACGATGCTGTGGGGGTCGGCCTCCATCATGCGGCGTGAATAGGTCGCGCTGCAGAATTCCAGGGACTCGCCGTTGCGATACAGGCCCGCACCGGGCTCGACGCCCCCGGTCCGGTCGAGCATGGTCGCGATGTGACCGACATAGTTGACGACCAGCCCCTCGTCGGTAATGGCCGACTCGACCATCTCCCGGTAAAAACCGAACTCGCCGTCGATGGCGTAGATGCGCCGCTCGTCGGTGTCGATCACCGGATCCTGCGCCTGGGCCGACGGGATGCCCAGCAACAGGGCAGCAAGGAACAGCAGGACGACACGGAACAGGGGCATGGTGGATTCCTCGTGTGACAATGAACGTTTTCAGGGGTGTGCGGGGTTATGGGGAGGGCTGCTCGCGATAACTACCCGGGATACGGAAGAGCTCCGGGCTGACGGGGTCGGTGGATACCCCCACCAGCCGGGTGGTGACGCCGTCCTGATGGTCGCGCACCTCCAGCGGGATGCCGTCCAGCGGCGGCATGACCTGAGGGCCCATGGCCTGCGCCATCGGCCCACCGGTGTCGAGTGCCTGGCGCGACAACGCGAACAGGCGTTCGGTCAGGGCGTTCAAGGTGTCGAATTCGGCCGGGGACAGCCCGACGTCCTGCGCGCGGGCCACGCAGACGCGGCTCTGGACGTGTCCGTTCACCACGATCTCCGCCTCCACGCACCGCAACCCGCCGATGTCCTGTTGGCCTGCGCTGCGGCGGACTTCCACCGTCATCGGGACCTGGCGCAGTCCCAGGCCCATTTGAGCCTCCATTTCGCTACGGAGCTCGGGGGGTAGGAACTGCAACTCGGCACGCATCTCGTCGATGATCTGGCCCATCGCCTGCATCTGGGCGTCGATCATCGCCTCGTTGAAGGTGGCGTAGGTGCCCGTGGTGTCGTCGACGAGGTACAGCGATTGATTGTCGGCATGGAATAGCAGGTAGCCGGCACGGCCCGCACCGGGATGGACGATGTCCATGCGGGCGTACGCGCCCTTGATCAGGATCTGCGAGGATTCGCCGTCGCTATCCACGAACTGCAGGAGCGCATCTGCCTGTACGTTACCGAACAAGCAGATCCACAGCATCAGGCCGATCGCCAGCCACCCATGGCGCGAGACGCCAAGGCGGGGCTCGAGTTGCCGGTCGGCGACGCAGTACAAACGAATCATGGATTGCAGTCTAACCAGCGCATCGTGATCGATACCATTGAGGGGGTGGTCATCGGGGGATTGTGCATTTCGATGGCCTCCGTTTGCCAGGATCGGCAGCGACGGCTCGGAAGGGTCCGGTGGAAAGGCTCGTTGGAACGGGCCCGTTTGCAAGAATCTGATGGCAAGGCCTGATTGCAAGGAACTGGCGGGCCTCTTCAGCGGTTCCCGGCCACTAGGCGACCGGGCTGCAGCAACCGGTCGAGCGCCATCCAGTCCAGCGGGTGTTGCGGATCGGTGGTCACGGCCGGTTCATCCGGTCCGGGGGGCTCGAGGCGCGACTGCTGTTGGTGCAGGACCGCGACATCGGCGTCGGAGGCATCGCGGTTGCCGGCATGACGTTCGCGCAGGCGTTGTTCCAGGATGGCCTCATCGGCGGTGCAGGCGACGATCGCAAGACCAACGTCCAGGCGTCGCGCCAGGTCCGAAAAGGGCTGGCGTTGCTCGCGCGTCAGGAAGGTCGCATCGACGATCACCAGGCGATCCAGTTCCAGCACGCTTTCTGTCCGGGCCAGCAGGTGTTGGTAGACGGCGTGGATGCCCTGGGGGCTGTACAGCCTCGCCTGTTGGGTCGGGCTCGGCCGTGCCTCGGGCGGCAATCCCAGCAGGCGCTTGCGTTCGACGTCGCTGCGCAGCCGAATCGCCCCGAGCCGCTGCAGGATCGCGGTGCTGACCCGCGTCTTGCCGCTGCCGGCGAGGCCGTGCATCAGGATCAGCCCCGGGCGTCCGGGGCTTCGCAGGGTTTCGGCGAGGGTCACATAGTGCTCGACCTGCGCCTCGTGATCGGCGCGCTGCTGCGCATCGATACCGGGTTCGCGGGCGTGGATGGCATTGACCTTGGCCCGCACCAGTGCCCGATAGACCTGATAGAAAGGCAGCAGGTGCAGCAGGCCCAAATCGTCGCGCCGTTCCAGGTAGATGTTCAGGGCCTGATGGGCGTGGGCTGGGGCGCCTCGGGCCTGCAGATCCATCGTGAGGAAGGCCACCTCCGAGGCCACGTCGATCCAGCGTAACGACGGGTCGAATTCGATGCCGTCGAAGATCGCCAGACTGTCTTCATCCTGGTGGTCGCTCAGATAGACCATGTTGCCCAGATGCATGTCGCCATGGCAGGAGCGGACGCAGCCGTGATCGTGCCGCTCCTTGCAGGTTTCTTCGAGCCGAGCCGTGGTGTGCTGGGTCCAGGTCTTCAGCGCCTGCAGCCGCCGGTCGCGTTCCGTGGCTGATTCTGGCGCTGATTCTGGCGCTGATTCTGGCGCTGATTCTGGCGCTGATTCTGGCGCTGATTCTGGCGATCGTTCCGAGGTTGGCTGCAGGGCCTCGAAGTTCGCGAGCATCGGCGCCAGGATGCGTTCCGGGGTCCCGTAGCGCGAATCCGGGGGCGCCCGGTCGGTGGTTTCGTGGAAGCGCGCGACCTTCATCGCGAGCGCAGTCATCGCCGTGACCGGCAGCCCCCCGCTGGCCAGCAGGCGATCGAGTTGCCGGTTGCGGTCGAAACGCCGCATGTGCACCGCGTATTCCAGCACCGGATCCTGCCCGGCCGCGTCGCGTTCTCCCGTGTCGCCCGAGCCGTCGATGTAGGGCGCCTCCGGGCGTCCGCGTACCGTGGCGATGTCCAGATAGATCGGCGCGGCCAAGGCCTGGTTGATCTCGAGTTCGACGGCGCAAAAATGCCGCCGCTGTTCCAGCGTGGAGAAGTCGAGAAAACCAAGGTCCAGCGGCTTCTTGAACTTGTACGCATGGTCGCCGACCAGCAGTAGCGTGGAGATGTGAGTCTCCACACGCTCGACGGACCGCGCGGGATGCGGGAAACCCGTGGATTCGGAGAGTCGTTGGAGCAGGCGTTGCTGGTGTTCGAGGGCGTCCATTGGGGAGCCTCTGCAGGGAGGGTGGCCAGTCCGGAGAGCGGACTGGCCTGAAAGGCAGCTTCGCTCAGGGTACCATTGCCCTTTGTCGAAAATCGAAACCGATGCCACCCAGACGCCGTGTGCCGCCCCGTGCCCGTTCCCGAGTTCGCCGCATCCTGCGTGCGGGATCGTGGTTCGTTGCGGGGCTGTTGGTGGTGGCGACCGGGCTCGCCACGCTGTACGTGCAGCAGTTGGATCGGGAGATTCAGTTGCGTTTCGAGGGCAAGCGCTGGTCGCTGCCGGCGCGCGTGTTCGCGCGTCCGCTGGAACTCTACATCGGCCGGCCGTTGACGCTGGAGCTGCTGCGACTGGAACTCGAGGCCCTGAATTACCGGGAGGGCGGCTCGGGGCCGGGTCACTTCACGCTGCAGGGCGATCGGGTGACCCTGACTACTCGACCGTTCGTCTTCAGCGATGGCCGTGAGCCGGCGCGTTCGGTGATGCTGCGGGTGCAGGGCGGGATGATCACCGAACTCTCCGATCACGCCGGGCGCGATGTCGACCTGATGCGCGTCGAGCCGATGCTGATCGGCAGCATCTATCCGACGCATGGCGAGGACCGGGTGCTGGTGCACCTGGAGGACGTGCCGGCGGGTTTGGTCGCCGCGTTGCTCGCGACGGAGGATCGGCGCTTTCTCGCGCATCGGGGCCTCGATCCCCTGGGCATTGCCCGGGCGGCCTGGGCCAACCTGCGCGCCGGGCGCACGGTGCAGGGGGGCAGCACGTTGACCCAGCAGCTGGTCAAGAACTTCTACCTGACCCATGAGCAAAGCCTGAAGCGCAAGATCAACGAAGCGGTGATGGCGGTGTTGCTGGAATACCGCTACAGCAAGGAAGACATCCTGGAGGCCTACCTCAACGAGGTCTTCCTCGGTCAAGCCGGCGCCCGCGCGATCCATGGCTTCGGGCTCGCGGCGCAATTCTATTTCCAGCGGCCCCTGCGCGAACTCGACCTCGACCAACTGGCGCTGCTGGTCGGTCTGGCCCGCGGGGCCAGCTACTACGATCCCCGCCGGTTTCCCGATCGAGCGCTGGCGCGGCGCAACGGGGTGCTCGAGCGCATGCGGCGCGAGGGGCTGGCCTCGGCCGAGCGGGTGGAGACGGCGCAGGCGCGCCCGCTCGCGGTGTCGCCGCGGGTCCCGGGGAGCGACAGCCCGTTTCCGGCTTTCCTCGACCTGGTGCGCCGGCAACTGCAGGCCGAATACCGGGAGCAGGATCTGCGGACCGAGGGCCTGCGCATCTTCTCGACCCTGGACCCGGGGATGCAGCTCACCCTCGAGCAACAGGTGAGCGCGGGGATGCGCGAGCTGGTCGAACGCGGCGGCAGCGATCCCGCACTGCAGGTCGCCGCGGTGATCACCGACCCGCTGGCGGGTGAGGTGCTGGCTCTGGTCGGCGACCGCAACCCGCGGTTTCACGGCTTCAACCGGGCGGTGGAGGCGCGCCGACCCATCGGCTCGTTGATCAAGCCCTTCGTTTACCTGGCGGCCTTGTCGAACCCCGAACGCTATACCTTGGCCACTCTGCTCGATGACAGCGAGTTGACGCTGCCGCTGGCGCACGGCGAGCCCTGGTCGCCCCAGAACTTCGACCGGCGCTTTCACGGCCAGATCACCGCCTGGGAGGCCTTGGTGCGTTCCTACAACGTGGCGACGGTGCGCCTCGCCCAACAGATCGGCATCGCCCAGGTGATCCGGCTGCTGCAGACCCTCGGCCTCGAGCGTACGCCGGCGGTGTTGCCGTCGCTCGCGCTCGGCGCGCTGGACCTGTCGGCGCTCGAGGTGGCCAACCTCTACCAGGCCCTGGCGAACGGCGGCTACGCGACCCGCAGCCGGTCGCTGCGCGACGTGCTCGATGCCGATCACCGGGAACTCTCGCATTACAGCCTGGAGCTGCGGGGGGCGGTTCCCGATGGCGCGGTGCGCCTGGTGAACCACACGCTGCATGATGTCACGCGCGAGGGTACCGGGCGGGTGATCGGGCAGGCCTTTCCCGACCGCGTGCTGGCGGGCAAGACCGGTACCTCCAACGACCGGCGCGACAGCTGGTTCGCCGGCTTCGACGACCGGCATCTGGTGGTGGTGTGGCTGGGACTGGACGACAATCGGCCCACCGGCCTGACCGGTGCGACTGGCGCCCTACCCATCTGGATCCGTACCATGGCCGCACTTCCCGGCGGTTCGTTGAACCTGGGGCATCATCCGGAGATCAGCCTGCAGTCGGTGGATCGGCGTTCCGGCCTGCGGGTCGACACCGAGGCCTGCCCGGAACGGGTCCTGCTGCCCTTCTGGCGCGACTCTGCGCCGCGGACGCGGGCGGGTTGCGATGTGCCGTCGGGGAACGAACCGAACAACAGGCCGGATTGGCGTGAGAGGTGGTTTCAATGAGTGATCGGATGCGGCCCGCAGGGGTTCGGGCGAGCGGGTGGCGCGTCCTGCCGAGGCCCGTGTGGGCGCTGACGCTGATCGCCTTGATGGTGACCGCCTGCGCGGTGCCGGCGCCGCGTTCCGGAGATCCCTCGGCACCCCTATCCACCGGTCAGAGCGAGGGCGAGGGACCGATGATCGTCGCCCCTCCGCCCGAGGCCGCGCCGCCAGCCGTCACACCGGCGCCCTCGGCCGCGACGCTGACCCTCGCGGCGCAATCCGAGCAGTCGCGGGCCGCCGGGGACCTGCGTCTGGCCGGTCTGCAACTTGAGCGGGCGCTGCGGATTGCGCCGCGTGATCCGGAGCTCTGGTACCAGATGGCCCGGATCCGCCTGGAGCAGGGTGACCCCGGGCAGGCCGAACGCCTGGCGGAGCGCTCGCTGCAATTGGGCGCTCGGGATCGGGTCCTGGCGCTGGCCAACTGGCGCTTGATCGCGCGGGCCCGGGAGGCGCTGGGCGACGCCGAGGGGGCGTTGCGCGCCCGCGAGGCCATTGCGCAACTGGAGTCGGCCCTTGGCTGAGAACGTCGCAGACGCCATCGCACGGGTGGCCACGGCCCTGTCCGCGGACGGGGCCCTCGCACGCGCGCTCGACGGCTTCCAGCCGCGGGCGCAGCAGCAGGCGATGGCGGCGGCGGTGGCCGAGGCGATGGCCACAGTGCCCTCGACCCTGCTGGTCGAGGCGGCCACCGGGGTGGGCAAGACCTTCGCCTACCTGGTGCCGGCGCTGCTGTCCGAGCGGCGGGTGCTGATCTCGACCGGCACCAAGACGCTGCAGGATCAGCTGTTCGACAAGGATCTGCCGGTGGTCTGCGGCGCCCTCGGACGGACGCCGAAGACCGCGCTGCTCAAGGGCCGGTCCAACTACCTGTGTCACTACCGCCTGGAGGTCGCGGTGGCCGATGCCGCCGGGCGCGGCCGGCAGCTGCACAGCCTCGAGGCCTTGCAACGTCTGGCGGCGACCTCGGTGACCGGCGATCTGACCCAGGCCGACATTCTGGCCGAGGACGCGCCGTTGTGGCCGCAGGTGACCTCGACCGTCGACAACTGCCTCGGCGGCGAGTGTCCTCGGTTCAATGAGTGCTTCGTCGTGCGTGCAAGGCGCCGGGCGCAGGATGCCCAGATCATCGTGGTGAATCACCATCTGCTGCTCGCGGACATGGCGCTGAAGGACGAGGGCTTCGGGGAATTGCTGCCGGAGGTCGATGCGGTGATCGTCGACGAGGCGCACCAGTTGCCGGAGATCGCCGGCAGCTTCTTCGGTCTGGCGATCGGCACCCGGGCCTTGCGCGACCTCGGCCGCGATGTGCTCCGGGAACTGGCGGAGGGTGCGCCCGAGGTGGTGGATCTGCGCGATCGCATCGCCGCGCTGCAGCAGGCCTCGGCCACCCTGTTGCAGTGTTCCGAGGCCTGGCCGATGCGGGCGAGTTGGGCCGAGGTGGCGACCACGCCGGGGGTGGACGAGGCGCTGTCGGCGCTCGATCGCGCCCTCGGCGAAGTGGAACAGGACCTGGGTGCGGTGGCCGAACGCAGTCCCGGTCTGAGCCAGGCCTGGACCCGGTGCGGCCTGCTGCGCGGCCATCTGCGCCAATGGCGCGAGGACAGCACCGAAACCGTGCCTTGGGTCGAGCGCTTCAAGCAGAGCCTGATGCTGCACCGCACCCCGCTGGACGCCGCCCGGCCGCTGGCCGAGCGGCGCGCGGCCCGACCCGCGAGCTGGATCTTCACCTCGGCGACGCTGGCGGTGGGCGAGGACTTCAGTCACGCCGCCCGGCGCCTCGGCTTGCCGGCCGACGTGGCCGCCGAGCGCCTGGACAGCCCCTTCGATTTCTCCCGGCAAGCCTGCCTGACCCTGCCCGCGCGTGCGCTGCAGAACCCGAACACGCCGGGCTACACACGCGCTTGCATCGACTGGGCGTGGCCGTTGTTGCACGGCAACCCCGGGGGTGGTTTCTTTCTTTTTACCAGCCATCGGGCGCTGCAGGAGGCGGCCGCACTGTTGCGCGATCGCCTGTCGCCCGAGCGCCTGCTGCTGGTGCAGGGCGAGCAGCCGCGCAGCGAGCTGCTGGCGCAGTTCCGGGCCTCCGGGACCGCCTGGCTATTGGGAGCGCACAGCTTCTGGGAAGGGGTCGACATCCGCGGCGACGCGCTGTCGATGGTGATCATCGATCGCCTGCCCTTTGCGGCGCCGAACGATCCGGTGTTGCAGGCCCGGGCGGCCGCGATCGAGGCCGCAGGCGGCAGTCCGTTCATGGAGATGCAACTGCCCCAGGCGGTGCTGGCGCTGAAGCAGGGGGTCGGACGCCTGATCCGCGATGCGAGCGACGCCGGCATCCTGGCGCTGTGCGATCCGCGGCTGACCCAGAAGCCCTACGGGCGCCGTTTCTTCCACAGCCTGCCGCCGTTTCATCAGACCCGGGATCCGGTGCAGGCCCTGGCCTTCCTGCAGGAGGCGCGGCTGCGTCGGGAGCCGGCAGCATGCGGTTGATCGCGTTGGAGACCGCCACCGAGGCCTGCTCCGCCGCCCTGTGGCTGGACGGCGAGGTGCACTGGTTGCAGGAGCGCGAGGCGGTGCGGCGCCATGGCGAATTGATCCTGGGTCTGGTGGATCGCTTGCTGGCCGAGGCCGGGCTGGTCCCGGGCGATCTGGACGCGGTGGCGGTCGGCCGGGGTCCGGGGGCCTTCACCGGCGTGCGGCTGGGGCTCGGTGTGGCACAGGGGCTCGCCTTCGCCATCGATTGCCCGGTGCTGCCGATCTCGACCCTGGCGGCGCTGGCGCAACAGGGTGCGGATCGCGGTGCGCGCGAGGTGCTGGCGCTGCTTGATGCGCGCATGGGCGAGGTGTACTGGTCCCGGTATGCGGTCGATGCGCAGGGACGGGTCCGGGCGGCCGAAGCCGAACACCTGTCGGCGCCACCGGCGATTCACCCGGGCTGGTTGCCGGTGCCGGAGGACGCTACCGGCCGGCGCATGGCCCTGGGCAATGCCCTGGCGGTGTATCCGCAATTGGCGGCGGCGCTGGGCCTTCCCGCCGAAGCGCTCGATGCCACCGTTTTACCCTGCGCGCGGGAGGTCGCGATCCTGGGTGCTACGGCCCAGGCCCGCGGCGAGGGGGTGTCTGCCGAGCGGGCCCAACCGCATTATTTGCGCGATCAGGTGGTTCAGGTGCCCCGGTCGATGGCGATCACACCGGAGGAAAACCCATGACGGAAGCGGACCCGATGCCTGAAAGCGAACCGACCCTGGGCGGCGCGCCGGATGGTCCGGTCTTCCCCTGGGTGGTGCCGCTGCGTGCCCGGATCAAGGTGCAGCCCGAGGACTTCGTGGTCGAGGAACGGCCGGCGACCACGCCGGACGGGGAGGGGGAACATGTCTGGCTGCACATTGCCAAGACCGGACACAACACCGAGTCGGTGGCCGAGTGGCTGGCCCGGGTTGCCGATGTGCCCCGGGTGGCGGTGGGCTATGCCGGGCGCAAGGATCGCCATGCGGTGACCCGTCAATGGTTCAGCGTGCAGTTGCCGGGGCGGGAGGAACCGGATTGGGCCGCGCAGGCCCCGGAGGGCGTGGTGGTGCTGTCCAGCGCGCGGCATTCGCGCAAGCTGAAAACCGGGCATCTGCTGGGGAATCGCTTCCAGGTGCGTCTGCGTGAGGTCCAGGGGGATCGCGACGCGGCCGAGACCCTGCTGCTGCGCATTCAGGCGCGCGGCTTGCCCGATTATTTCGGTGAGCAGCGTTTCGGTCATGCCAACCTGGAACGCGCACAGGCCTGGTTCGCCGGACGCCTGCGCCCGAAGGGGCGCAATCAACGCAGCCTGTACCTGTCGGCGGCACGCGCCGCGATCTTCAACGCGGTGCTGCGGGAGCGGGTGGCCGACGGCACCTGGGAGCGCCTGCTGCCGGGCGATGTAGCCAATCTGGACGGCCGGGGCAGCGTCTTCCCGGTCACGGCACTCGATGCCGAATTGCAGGATCGCTGCGAACGGCTGGAGTTGCACCCGACCGGGCCGCTGTGGGGCCGGGGCGGGCCGGACAGTTCGGGCGCGGTGCTGGAGCGTGAGACGCGTGTGGCCAGCGCCTTCGGCGCCTTGGCCGCCGGACTGGAGCGGGAGAAGGTCGACGCCGCCCGGCGACCGCTGCGCATGCGCCCGCAGCATCTCGCCTGGCACTGGGAGGCGCCGGATGTGCTGGTGCTCGAGCTCGAGCTCGGCCCCGGTGAATACGCGACGGGGGTGGCCGGGGCCGTCGCCATTCTCAACGAAGGCCCGATCCAATAGCCCGCGATCCAAGGCCCCGTAGGAGGCGAGCCCTCTCGGCGACCGGTTTTCCAGCGTAAGGGCGTCGCCGAGAGGGCTCGCCTCCTACACGGGATCGATCCGGCGGCAGCCCTCAGGGCTTGATGTCGGGTGCTGGGTCGGGGTCCGGCGCTGTGATGCCGCGTTCGTGCGCCAGCGCCTGTTCCGCGCGCCGGGCGCGTTCCTCGGCGGTGATCCGTTCCGTGATGTCCTTCTGGATTCCGATGTAGTAGGTCAGCTGGTCCTCGTCGTTGAACACCGGCGTGATCGACAACTCGTTCCAGAACAGGGATCCGTCCTTGCGGTAATTGCGCAGTACGACCCGACACGCGTGATCGGCGTCCAGGGCCGTGCGGATCTGGTGAACCCCGTCCTGGTCGGTGTCCGAACCTTGCAGGAAACGGCAATCGCGGTACAGGATCTCATCGGCGGTGTAACCGGTCAGCCGCTCGAAGGCCGGGTTCACGTAAATCAGGATGTTGTCCTGGCCTTCCTGTTCGGCAATGACCACCCCGTCGTTCGACGCATCCACGGCAAGGGCGAGCAACTCTGCATCGATGGTTCGGGTCATGTTCCGTCGGTTCCAGGCGGGGGCCAGCTGCGGGTACAGGCCCCGCGCGGGGCCTTTCGACGGGATAAAAGGTAACACAGACGCGTTTACATGCGCTGGATCACCGTGAACGCGCCGCGCACCTCGCCTTCGCTGTAACCGGTGGCCTCATCCGCCGGATATAGCCGCTCCAGTGCGTGCTGGATATCGCCGCTGGGTTCGCCATGACAGGTCAGGCACAGGCCGGCGGTAGGAATGGCACGCATGTACCGGAATACCGCCTCGTCGTTCTGCTCGAACACCTCGTGGCGGGTCAGTTCGGCCGCCGGCTGGCCGGCCTGCTGCAAGCGCTCGAAGTCCTGCAAGACCGTCCGCTCCCATTCGTCGGGTGCGTTGTCGGGATTGCGCAAGCGCAGGCTGGTGCGGCCGACCGACCAGCCGGTGGCCGCGGAGATCTCGTCGGCAATGCCCGGTGCGACCTGCTGACAGACTTCGATGGCCTGCAGCGGACCGCCTTCCTGCATCGCGGTCTGCAGATGGGCCTGCAGCGTGGAGCCGAAGGTCTGAATGGCCGCCTGGCTGGCGGCGATCCGGGCCTCGACGTCGTCGGCAGGGACCTCTTTGGCCTGAGATGGGGCGGCCAGAAGGAGCGCAAGCGACAGGGGAACAAGATTCCATTTGGTCATGACAGCAGCCCTCATCGGTGGGGGGCGTTGTGACGTCTCGTTACGACGGACGCCCAACGACGTATAATTATTGTACATAGTTTGCATCGAAAACAGACGGCGCGCAACCGCGGGTGCCGCGATATCGACCCGGATATCACCACCCTCGGCCGGTGCGAGGCGCCATCGGGCTGACGCCCCATCTGGGGAATTGTGGACACGCCCTGCAAGCAGACTAAGACGATTGTTTCTCGTCTGTAAAGATGGCCGTACTTTCCCTGGGCTGCGGTACGGGCCGGTGACGCTGGTTTCAGGAACGCTGGGGGAGGGGGCGTTTCAGGAGTACGTAGACGGCACCGGTACCGCCGTCGGCCGGTACGGCGGAGCAGAAGGCCAGCACCTCGTCGCGTTGGCGCAGCCAGTGATCCACCAGGCCCTTCAGGACCGGGCCCTGCTGCCGGGAGCGCAGGCCCTTGCCGTGGACCACGCGCACGCAGAGGTGGCGGTCGATGCGGGCCGCATTCAGAAACTCCACCAATGCGCTGCGGGCCTCGTGGGCGAACAGCCCGTGCAGATCGAGTTCTTCCTGCACCCGGTAGTGTCCGCGGCGCAGATTGCGGAAGACCCGGCGGCCGACCCCGGGGCGGACGAAGCGCAGTTCGTCGCCCGGCTGCAGGTCGGTGGCGTTCACCGGATCGCTCAGCAGATCGGCCAGGACCGCCTGCTCATCGTCTTTGCGCCGCACGCGCGCGCGAACGCGGGGAGCGGGCAGGCGCAGTTCCGCCTGATCGTGTTCCAGCCGCCGCACCTCGCCGATGGCGCGCAGGAAATGCTGGACGTCGTTGGGGTCGTCGTCGGTTTCCATCGGTGATCCCCGGCTGATTGGGTGCTGCAGCGGGTGCGTGCTGCGCGGTTTCCAGTATATTAGGCGCCTTCCCTTTCTGTTTGTTCGCCTATGCGTATCTTGGTCAGCAACGATGACGGCATCCACGCCCCGGGCATTCAGTGCCTGGCGAGACACCTGCGCACGATCGCACAGGTGCAGGTCGTGGCGCCCGATCGGGATCGCAGCGGGGCCAGCAACAGCCTGACGCTGGTGCATCCGCTGCGGGTCCAGACCTTCGACAACGGCGACATGGGCGTGGACGGCACACCGACCGATTGCGTTCACCTTGCGATCACCGGGCTGATGGAGCGGGAACCGGATCTGGTGATCTCCGGGATCAATGCGGGTGCGAACATGGGCGACGATGTGCTGTATTCCGGCACCGTCGCGGCCGCGATGGAGGGACGCTTTCTCGGCCTGCCCGCGATCGCGGTCTCGCTGCTCGGGCCGCGGATGGAGAATTACGACGCCGCGGCGCGGGTGGTACTGAATCTGCTCGACCGGCTGCACCACATTCCGTTGCCCGCGGCCACCATCCTCAACGTGAATGTGCCGGACCTGCCGATCGAGGCCATCCGCGGAGTTCAGGCCACGCGCCTGGGGCATCGCCACAAGTCGGAGCCGGTGGTGGCGACGACGGACCCGCGCGGGCGCCCGATCTACTGGGTCGGTCCCTCCGGCACCGAGCAGGATGCCGGTCCCGGTACCGATTTCTTCGCCGTGCGCGAGGGTTTCGTCTCGGTGACCCCGATCCAGGTCGATCTGACCCAGTTCGAGGCCATCGACACCGTCGGGCGCTGGTTGGAAGGAGACATGAGTGGTGCTTGATCTCGAAGGGGCGGGCCTGACCTCGCGCCGTGCCCGCGATCGGCTGGTCCTGCAGTTGTCCCAACTCGGCATCGCGGATGCCCGGGTGCTGGAGGCCATCCGCCAGGTGCCGCGTCACCTGTTCGTCGAGGAGGTGCTGGTGCATCGCGCCTACGAGAACATCGCGCTCCCGATCGGGTATCAACAAACGATCTCGCAGCCCTTCATCGTCGCGCACATGACGGCGGCCTTGCGCGAAGGGGGGGCGTTGCGCACCGTGCTGGAGGTCGGCACCGGATCCGGTTACCAGGCGGCCGTGCTCGCGCATCTGGTCGAGCGGGTGTATTCGGTCGAGCGCATCCAAGCCCTGAGCCGCAGTGCGCGCGAATTGCTCAGCCGCCTGAAGATCAACAACGTCAGCCTGCGCCACGCGGACGGCGCGGTGGGCTGGGCCGCAAAGGGGCCCTTCGACGGCATCCTGCTGACCGCGGCCCCGCGGGAAGTACCGCACGACCTGCTGACGCAACTGGCGCCCGGTGGCCGTCTGGTGGCGCCGGTCGAGGGCCTCGACGGGCGCCAGCAACTGGTGCGCTACACGCATACCGAGGAGGCCTACGTGCGGGATATTCTGGATCCTGTGTGTTTCGTTCCGATGCTGTCGGGCGCCGAACAATGAAGCTCTTCGAGCCCCTGTATGACCGGGTGATGAACTGGTCCCGGCATCGGCATGCGCCGCGGTATCTGGCGGCGTTGTCCTTTGCCGAATCGTCGTTTTTTCCGGTACCACCGGATGTGATGCTGGCCCCGATGGCGGCGGCGCGTCCGCGCGAGGGCCTGCGGTTGGCGGCGCTGACCACGTTGTTCTCCGTGCTCGGGGGGCTGCTCGGCTATCTGATCGGCGCGCTCGCCTTCGAACTGGTCTCCCCGTGGATTGTCGACGTTGGCCATGGCGACAGCCTGCTGCAGGCCCAGGAGTGGTTTGCGGTCTGGGGCGTCTGGGTGGTGCTGATCGCCGGTTTCTCTCCGATTCCCTACAAGCTCTTCACCATCACCGCCGGTGCCTTGGCCATGCCCTTGCTGCCCTTTGTGCTGGCGTCGGTGCTGGGGCGGGGTGCGCGCTTCTTTGCGGTGGGGCTGCTGATGGCCTGGCTGGGTCCGCAGGCCGACCGCTACCTGCGCCCCTACATGGAACGGCTGGGTTGGCTTTCGGTGGTGCTGCTGGTGGCGGCGATGATCGTCATGATGTTCGTGGATTGATGCGCTGCGGTCCTGTTCTTTCGGGGATTGTCCTGGGACTGCTGATGGTGGCCCTGACCGGCTGCGTGGCCCGGGCGCCGGCACCCCCGAGCAGTTCAACGCTCGTGACCGATGTCGGCACCCATGTGGTGCAGCGCGACGATACCCTGTACCGCATCGCCCTTCGGCACGGTCTGGACTGGCGTGACGTGGCGCGTCGCAACGCCATTGCTCCGCCGTATCTGATCTATCCGGGGCAACGTCTGCGGCTCGCCGGCGCAGCGCCCGCACCGTCGTCCGTACCGGCTACTCGATCTGCACCCGCACCCGTCAGCGCTCCGAGTCACCCCCCGGCGGCATTGCCGACCCGGACCGTGTCGGCCCCGGCCGAGACCACCCGGACCGCGGCGGCACCCACCGCTGGGAGCGGTCCCGCCCCGTCGCGGGAACCCGCGGCGGCAGCGCCGGTCCGCACCGAGCCGGTGCGCACGGCCTCGGGCGCACCGGCCACCGATGGGCAGTTGCAATGGCAATGGCCTGCCGACGGTCCGGTCCTCCGGGCCTTCTCCAACAGTGCCACGACGCGTCGAGGAATCGCGATCGGCGGGCGGCGTGGCGACCCGGTCCGTGCGGCCGCGGGTGGGGAGGTGGTGTATGCCGGGAGTGGACTGGTCGGTTATGGCCGGCTTATCATCATCAAACACGATGGTCGCTTCATCAGTGCCTACGGGCACAACGAGGAACTCCTGGTGCGCGAAGGCGAACGTGTCCAGGCCGGCCAGCGGATCGCGCAACTCGGGGATTCCGGAGCGGATCGACCGTTGTTGCACTTTGAAATTCGGGTTGACGGCGCTCCTGTCGATCCCACGCGTCACCTTCCCCGACGATAGAGGTCGACGGTGGATGACTGGCGTCGCGATGGAGAAGTTCTGGTTATGCCCGCACAGAATCAATCCCTGAAGCCGATGGAGTACGACTTGTCGAATCCCGTAGGCATCGCCGAACCGTCCGCGCGGACCCGTTCCGCCCTGGAGGGTCCGCCTGAACCCGACGCGATAAAGGCGATCGATTCCGAAGATCCGGAGACCGAAGAGGACATCGAGGTCGACGAGGAGGTGCAGGACGATCGCCAGGATGGCGACCTGCCCCTGGAGGTGGGATCCCCGCCGGTGGTGGCCACCCGGCGCCTCACGCGCGACGCCGGTACCGCGGAGTTGGACGCGATTCAACTCTATCTTCGCGACATCGAATTCCGACCGCTGCTCACCCCCGAGGAGGAGGTGTACTACGCCCGCTTGGCGCGCGCCGGCGATTCCAAGGGCCGGCAGCGGATGATCGAGTGCAATCTGCGCCTGGTGGTGAAGATTGCCCGCCGGTACATGAACCGCGGCTTGGCGCTGCTGGACTTGATCGAAGAAGGCAATCTCGGGTTGATGCACGCGGTGGAGAAGTTCGACCCCGAGCGCGGTTTTCGTTTTTCCACCTATGCCACCTGGTGGATTCGACAGACCATCGAACGGGCGCTGATGAATCAGGCGCGCACCATCCGGATCCCGGTGCACGTCAGCAAGGAACTGCGCTCGCAGAACAAGGTGGCGCGCGGGATGATGCAGGAGCTCGGACGCGATCCCACCGAGGACGAGCTGGCCAGCCGTCTCGGCAAGCCGGTGGCCGAGATTCAGCGCCTGCGCGCGATGTCCGAGCCTTCCACCTCCATCGATGTCGCCGTCGGGCCGGACGGGGACCGCTCCCTGACCGAGATCCTGCCGGACGAAACCTCGGCCGGCCCGTCTGCATTGCTCGAGGACGAGGACATCCGAAATCTGGTGGCCGCCTGGCTGGAGGAGCTCGATCAGAAGCAGCGCGAGGTGCTGGTGCGGCGCTTCGGGCTGCACGGCTTCGAGCGCTCGACGCTGGAGCAGGTGGGTGCCGAGATCGGCGTGACCCGCGAGCGGGTCCGGCAGATCCAGATGGAGGCCCTGAAGCGCTTGCGGCGGCTACTGAAGAGCCGCGGCCTGTCCGAGGACGTGCTGCTGCCGCGCCCCTGAGGCGAAGACCCGTTCTAGGGAAGCGCTGATTTATCGGCGGTTCCCTGCGGCACAAGGACGTGCCGCCAGAATCGACCACCGCAGGTGGTTGATTCTGAAGCAAGCTGCAAATCGCATTTGCAGCGCAGCGTGCGCTGAGAAAGCCAGGATGGCTTTATTCAGCGCTTCCCAAGAGATTCAGCCGTCGAGGATCAGCGCGGCGGCAACGGCACGGCCCTCGGCCATGATCAGGTTGTAGGTGCGGCAGGCGCTGGCGGTGTCCATGATCTCCAACCCCCAGGGCGCGGCGCGCAGACGCCGCCACAGCGGGCGCTCTGGAAAGACTTGGCGCGTCCCCGTTCCCAGCAACAGGATTTCCGGCGGATCGGCCTGAATCCAGTCCAAGGCCTCCACGCTCAGTGCCTCGATGCCGGCAACCGGCCAGGCCGGCAGCAGACGCCCCGGGCGCACGATCAGGCTCTGGTCATGGCGCACGCCATTCACCGCGACATGATCCGGCGCACAGTGCGTGATCAGGTTCTGCTCATCGGTGGTGATCTGGGTAAATTGCATGCGGCCAAAATAAGGGCATCGTCCCGGCACGGCAAGCGTCCGCTGTGGGTTCCGGCTGCGTTGACAGCGGCCAGGGTGGGTTATACTTTGGGCCGTTTATGTGGCGGCGGGTGCACCTGGGTGCACCGCCGACCCGGATCCCCCAGCCAGGAAGCCCTCCGTGACCGACGTCTTTCCCCGCATCGAGCGCCTGCCGCCCTATGTCTTCAACATCGTCAATCAGCTGAAGGCAGAGGCCCGCGCCCGGGGGGAAGACATCATCGATTTCGGGATGGGCAATCCCGATCAGCCGACCCCGCAGCATATCGTCGACAAACTGGTCGAGGTGGCCCAGCGGGGTGACACCCACCGGTATTCGGTGTCCAAGGGGGTGCCGCGGCTGCGCCGGGCGATCACCCGCTGGTATCGCTCGCGTTTCGAGGTCGAACTCGATCCGGAAACCGAGGCGATCGTGACCATCGGCTCCAAGGAGGGCCTGGCGCATCTGGCGCTGGCGACGCTGGGTCCTGGCGATGCGGTGCTGGTGCCGAACCCCGCCTATCCAATTCATCCCTATGGCTGTGTGATCGCCGGGGCCGACGTGCGCCACGTGCCGCTGACCCCCGACGTCGATTTCTTCGCCGAACTCGATCGGGCGATCCAGGATTCCTGGCCGCGGCCGAAGATGCTGATCCTGAATTTTCCGGCGAATCCGACCACCCAATGCGTGGACCTCGGGTTCTTCGAACGCGTGGTGGCGATCTGCCGCGAGTACCACATCTGGCTGGTCCACGATCTGGCCTATGCGGAGATCGTCTTCGACGGCTACCAGGCCCCATCCGTATTGCAGGTGCCGGGGGCGAAGGAGATCGCGGTCGAGTTCTACACCCTGTCCAAGACCTATAACATGCCGGGCTGGAGGGTCGGCTTCATGTGCGGGAATCCGACCCTGGTGGCGGCGCTGGCGCGCATGAAATCCTACCTCGACTACGGCATGTTCACGCCGATCCAGGTGGCGGCGATTGCCGCGCTGGAGGGCCCGCAGGAGTGCGTCGGCGAGATCCGCGAATTGTATCGGGTGCGCCGCGACGTGCTGTGCGACGGCCTGAACGCGATCGGCTGGGCCGTCGAACGGCCCAAGGCCACGATGTTCGTCTGGGCGCCGATCCCCGAGCCGTATCGGGCCATGGGGTCTTTGGAATTTTCGAAGAAGTTGCTCCGGGACGCCAAGGTGGCGGTGTCCCCGGGGATCGGCTTTGGCAATTACGGCGACAGCCACGTGCGCTTCAGTCTGATCGAGAACGAGCAGCGCACACGCCAGGCCGTGCGCGGGATCAAGGCGATGTTCCGGGCCGATGCCATCCTGGCGCGGGCCCGCGACAGCGAGGCCGATCCCGATGCGGTCGCTCCGCCTGTGCGGTAATCCGCGCCGTCGTTGATCCATCGGGCCGGGTGCACCCGGCCGAAGCGCCGCGCGCGCTCACCTTTCACGCCCGTCCGAATCGTTGCGAATACAAAGGAAGCCTACGCTCATGAAACCCGTCAAAATCGGAATCCTCGGTCTGGGGACGGTCGGCGGCGGCACCGTAGAGGTGCTGGCCCGCAACAAGGACGAGATCGCCCGTCGCGCCGGCCGCGAAATCACCGTGGTGGCTGCCGCCGCGCGCGACCTCGATCGCCCGCGCAGCTACAGCCTGGAGGGCATCCGCCTGACCGAAGACGCCGCCACCGTGGTCGCGGATCCCGAGGTCGAGGTCGTGGTCGAACTGATGGGCGGGATCGAGCCCGCGCGAACGATGGTCCTGGAGGCGATCGCCGCGGGCAAGCACGTGGTGACTGCGAACAAGGCGCTGATCGCGCTGCACGGCAACGAGATCTTCGCCCGTGCCCAGGAACGCGGCGTGGTGGTCGCCTTCGAGGCGGCGGTCGCCGGTGGCATCCCGATCATCAAGGCCTTGCGCGAGGGGCTGGCCGGCAATTGCATCGACTGGGTGGCCGGCATCATCAACGGCACCGGCAACTTCATCCTGACCGAGATGCGCGACCATGGCCGCGACTTCGCCGATGTGCTGGCCGAGGCCCAGCGCCTGGGTTACGCCGAGGCCGATCCGACCTTCGACGTCGAGGGCATCGATGCGGCGCACAAGCTGTGCATCCTCGCGGCCATCGCCTTCGGGATTCCCTTGCAGTTCGAACGCGTCCATATCGAGGGCATCAGCGGCATCACCCGCGAGGATGTGGTCTTCGCCGGTGAGCTGGGTTACCGCATCAAGCATCTGGGGGTCGCCCGGCGCACCGAAGCCGGCTTCGAGCTGCGCGTGCACCCGACGCTGATCCCCGAGCGCCGCCTGATCGCCAATGTCGACGGCGTGATGAATGCGGTGCTGGTCCACGGCGACGCCGTCGGACCGACGCTGTATTACGGGGCCGGTGCCGGTGCCGAGCCCACCGCGTCGGCGGTGGTCGCCGATCTGGTCGATGTGGTGCGCGCGCTCACCGCGGACCCGGAGAACCGCGTGCCGCATCTGGCCTTCCAGCCGGGCGCGCTGTCGGACCATCCGGTGCTGCCGATCGGGGACGTGCTGACCTCGTTCTACCTGCGCCTGCGCGCCCACGACCGCCCCGGGGTGCTTGCCGACATCACCCGGGTTCTGGCCGCTCAAGGCATCAGCATCGAGGCGATCCTGCAGCGGGAACCCGATCCCGAGCGCGGCGAGGCGACGATCATCATGCTGACCCAGCGGGTTCGCGAGGGCGACATGCAGCGCGCGATCGAGGGCATCGAGGCCCTGGCGCACCTGACTTCGCCGGTGACCCGGATCCGCATGGAAGCGCTGGGGCGCTGAGCCGTTTTCTTTCATTTACTCCCAAGAGATCCCTCATCATGGCCTTCGGACGTCGTTATACAGGGTTGATCGACCGCTACCGGGACCGCCTTCCGGTGCACGACGATACCCGGATCATCTCGCTCGGCGAGGGCAATACCCCGCTGATCCGCCTGCACAACATCCCGCGGGAGTTGCCGGGCGATGTCGAACTCTATGTGAAGTTCGAGGGGCTGAATCCCACCGGGTCGTTCAAGGACCGCGGCATGACCATGGCCGTGACCAAGGCGGTGGAGGAGGGCTCGAAGGCCATCGTCTGCGCGTCCACGGGCAACACCTCGGCCTCCGCCGCGGCCTACGCCGCCCGCGCCGGGATCACCGCCTTCGTGGTGATTCCCGACGGCAAGATCGCGATGGGCAAGCTCGCCCAGGCGATGATGCACGGGTCGGTGGTGATCCAGATCGAGGGCAACTTTGACGACGGCATGCGCCTGGTCAAGCAGGTCGCGAGCACCGCGCCGGTGACGCTGGTGAACTCGGTGAACCCGTTCCGGCTCCAGGGCCAGAAGACCGCGGCCTTCGAGATCCTCGAGGAACTGGGGCGCGCCCCGGATTTCCATTGCCTGCCGGTCGGCAATGCCGGCAACATCACCGCGCACTGGATCGGCTATTGCGAATCCTCGGCCGCCTCCGGCGAACACGTGACCGCCGCCTGCAGCCTCTGTGGCGGAAAATGTCCGTATGCCGGCGGCGGTGTCGGCGGCAATCGCCCGAAGATGGTCGGCTATCAGGCGAGCGGCAGCGCACCGTTCCTGCGTGGGGCGATGGTGGACGATCCCGATACCGTTGCGACGGCGATCCGGATCGGGCATCCGCAGTCCTGGGACGTGGCCTGGAAGGTGCAGCAGGAATCGGGCGGCTGGTTCGACGAGTGCAGCGACGCGGAGATCCTGGCGGCGCAGAAGCTGCTCGCGGAACGCGAGGGCATTTTTTGCGAACCGGCCTCCGCGGCCTCGGTCGCCGGGGCGCTGCGCGATATCCGCAGCGGCAAGATTCCCGACGGCTCGAGTGTGGTGTGCACCCTCACCGGGCATGGCCTGAAGGACCCCGATGTCGCCATCGCCCAAGCCAGCCGGCAACCGATCAAGGTTGCGGCGAAACTGGATGCCGTTACCCGCACCATCCTGGACCACATGGCCTGATCCCGGGGCCTGATCCCGGGGCCTGACCGCCGGGGAGGGCTGCGTTTCGATAGCCGGTGGCATCCGGGCCCTGGTCGGTTGCAGGTCCTCGGCTCAGGGGTTGGGCGGGACTTCGCCGAGCAGGCGGCGACCGGCATGGTCGTCGGCAAACTGGGTGGCGACGCGGGCGCTGCGGGAACCGCGCAGGGTGGCGAAGCGGACCGCCTCGGTCGCCAGGGCGGCGCGCGACTCGGCGCTGACCGGGGCGCCCCGGCGCGCCAGGTGATGTTCGACAATCTCCAGATACTGCCCCTGGTTCAGCGGGTGAAAGGCCAGCCACAAGCCGAAGCGTTCCGATAGCGAGATCCGTTCCTCGCTGGCCTCCTGCGGGTGCAGTTCGCCGTCCGGCGCGGCATCGTTCTCGTGGCGCGGCTCGGGTACCAGGTGTCGGCGATTGGAGGTCGCGTAGAGCCGCACATTCTCGGGCAGGCCGCCGAGCCGCCCGTCCAGCAGCGCCTTGAGCGCGCGATAGCCGGCATCGTCGGCATCGAAGGCCAAATCATCGGCAAAAAGAAGGAAGCGTTCCGAGCGTGCCGCGAGCGGCTCCACCAGATCCGGAAGGCGGTTCAGGCCGCGATTATCCACCTCCACCAGACGCAGCCCGGCGCCCCTGAAGTGCCCGAGCAGGGCGCGAATCAGCGAGGATTTTCCGGTGCCCCGGGCGCCCCACAGCAGCATGTGGTTGGCCGGATGGCCGGCCAGGAACTGTCGGGTATTGCGGCTGGCCAGGGTCTTCTGCCGTTCGATGTGGAGGAGATCGTCCAGGTCCGGCAGTTGCATGCGCTGGATCGGCAGGAAACCGCGGTCGGGATCGAAGGACCAGGCCGCGTGATCACCCTCGGGTTCACTGCGAAATCGGGGGAAGGCGCGCTCCAGCGCGGCGGCGATGCGAGCGATCGGCTTCTTCATGGCTTGGTGTGCTCCGGAATCAGGCGCAGGCGGTGCAATTTGCGCCAGAGCGTGGTTCGATCCATGCCCAGGCTGCGTGCGGCCTGGGATCGGTTGCCGTGGTGCGCCGCCAGCACCGCGGCCAGCCGACTCCGCTCCTGGGTCTCCTCAGGCGAGAAGGTCATCAGGGTTTCGGTGCCGCCCGGCGGCAGCAGGAAGCCCACGTCGCCATGGTCCCCGCTGTCGGCAAGGGCCTCGGCAACAGCATGATCGGCGAGGCCTCCCTCGATGTCGGCCTGCAGGCGCAACCGGTGCAGCAGGCTCTGGAGTTCCCAGTAATTGCCTGGCCAGGGGTGGCTCTGCAGATGCTGGCGCTGCGTCGGGTTCAGCGAAAGTCCGTTGGTCTGCGACCAGTCGTCCAACGCCGCTGCGAGATCGCCCGGTCGTTCGCGCAGCGCGCCCAGGGTGATGTTGACCCCGGCCAAGCGGTAATAGAGGTCGCCGCGAAACCGACCCTCGGCGATCTGCGGCCGCAGATCCTCGCCGCAGGTGGCAATGAGGCTGACCCGGGTGAACCGGTTCTGGTGTTCACCCAGGCGCTGGAAGCGGCCGTCGCCGAGCACGCGCTGCAGCGCTGCTTGCAGTCGCGGCGACATGGCTTCGATCTGGTCGAGCACCAAGGTTCCGCCATCGGCAGCCTCGAGGTGCCCGATGCGTTCGCGGGTGGCTTCGGGAAAGGCGCCCGCCGCATGCCCAAACAGTTCGGATTCCAGATGGCGATCGGCCAGGGCGCCGCAATGCAGTTCCACCAAGGGACCCTGGCTGCGGGGGCTTGCCTGATGCAACGCGTGGGCGAGGCGGGTCTTGCCGGTGCCGGTTTCGCCTTGGAGCAGCAGCGGGGCACCTGAAACCACCGCCCGCAGGGCCAATTCCAGCTGGCGTCGACATTCGGCGTCGGCGGAATGCAACGGGGATCCCCGTTCGCGGGGCTGCGCCACTGCCTGAGCGCCTTCGTCCATGTGCAGGGTCACCAGGCGCAGACGCGGCGTGGCGTCCTGCGGTGGCAACACGACGCTGGTGATGCGCACCGGGAGCGGGGGTTGCCGGAATTCCAGTGTGGTGGTGAATTCCAGCGTGCGCAGCGATGGCCGCCCGACCGCATCCTGTTCTCCTGCAGCCAGCGCGGCGCCCCGCAGGATGCGCTGCAGGTTGATCGGTCCCAGGCGCAGCATGGAATCGAACCGGGTGCCCGGCGGCTGCTCCAGCAGTTCGGTCAACGTGGTGTTATGGGTGACGATGCGCCCCGCCTCCTCGACGACCAGGGCGGCGTCGCGGTTGTGCTGGACCAGGGCGCGGATCATGTCGAAGTGGATGGGCGCGGTCACAAGAGGCTGTGCAGGGGGGGGTTCACCCGGAGTATGCCCCCACTGTTGCAACGGGTGCAATCCCGCGCCGGCGGGGCCGGCCGCGGGAAGCGACTGTTCCTTGGCTATCGACTGGGCTATAATCCTCGGCGATGACCGTTGTGGATCGTGCTCGACCTGGGTGTTGCAACATTGAGGCCGCTGTGTCGCAGCGACCGGTAGCGCACCGTGCAAGCCTGGGGAAAAGGTCCACAAAACCCACAATCAAGATCCATAATCAGGATCCATGCGACGAGCAGGTGTAGATGCGATCACGCGTCCCACGGAAGAATCAAGCCGGGCCGGTGCCCCCACGCACGGCCTGCGTTGTGGTACAAAGGCCGTTTCTCCGAGTCGGTTGCCTGCACCCGCGTGGGGTTCGATCTGCGGACGGCTTCGTCACCGCGTACACTACAGATTCAGCGACATGAAGATGATCATGACTCCAAGCAGAGTATTCCCGGCTGCCCTGGCTGCAGCGGTCTTCCTTTTCGGGGGCGTGAGCCAAGCCCAATTCACTCAGATCCAGCACGGTGGGGTCATTACCGTCGAACCGGCGACCGCCGGCGATCAGACCATCAGCGGCACCGTGGTGCCGTTTCGTGAGGTCACCCTGACCGCCCAGATCGGCGGGCGGGTGACCCAGGTGGCCGGTTCGGAAGGCGACTACTTCGACCGCGACGAGGTGCTGGTCTCGATCAGCGACGAACGGCTGAGCGCCCAGCGACAGTCGGCGCTCGCGGAACTCCGTTCGGCCGAGGCCGCCGTGCGCGAGGCTCAGATGCAGTACGGCCGGGAGGTGGCGTCGCCGCAATCCCGGGACATCGGCGGGATGCCCGGAATGGGGATCCCCTCGATGTTCGATCAGTTGGTGACCCGGCCCATGGGTTCCGTCGCCGGTCTCGGTGATCCGGCAGTCACCCGGCACTCCGACCTGTACTCGCGTTCCGTCGGTATCGATCAGGCCCGGGCGCGCTGGGACCAGGCCCGATCGGCGCTCCACGAGCTGGACTCCGCGATTCGCGACACGCGTTCGGTCACCCCGTTTTCCGGCCTGATCATGGCGAAGCACGTGGAAGAGGGGGATACGGTGATGCCCGGGCAGCCGTTGGTGACCTTCGGTCACGTGGACTTTCTGCGGATCGAGGCCAATGTGCCGGCTCGTCTGGTCGGTCGCCTCGCAATCGGCGACATGGTTCGCGTGACCCTCGATGTCGGACGGACCCTGGTGGACGCGCGCGTGGCTCAGATCTTTCCGATCGCCGATCCGCAACGCCACACCGTAACGGTGAAGTTCGACCTGCCGCGCGGCGTTCCTGGAGGGCCCGGTATGTATGCCGATGTCCATCTGCCGGGCACCGATACCGCCAACGGGGCCGTGCGCGTACCGCTCAGCGCGATCGTGCCGGGTGGTGCGCTGCCGCGGGTCGTGCTGGTCGGCGATGACGGGACCACTCGGGTGCGTATGATCCGCCTCGGGGCGGTGCAGGGCGACATGGTCACCGTGCTGTCCGGTCTCGAGCCCGGCGATCGCATCCTTGCCGCGCCCGAGGCGAACGTACGCTCCGGGCAGCACATCGAGACCGGCGGTGCCGCCCGCCCGGGCCCGCGTTTTCGTTAGGGCCGGGGGTCGATGGCGCCCGGATCCCTGACCCGAGCCGACAAGCGAATCTTCTGGAAGACCTCGAGCCCTTGCCGGGTGCGCAAGGCTCATCATTAGAGACCGATACCCGTTATGTCCGAAAACAACAATCAGCAGGCCAGTGGCCAACCCCAGGTTGAACAGAACCTCGGTCTGGCCGGCAAGATGGCCAGGAGCTTCATCCACTCTCCGCTGTCACCGTTGCTTTTGTTCGCGACCCTCGCCATCGGTATCCTGGGGCTGATCATCACGCCCCGTCAGGAGGATCCCCAGATCTCCGTGCCGATGGTCGACATCTTCGTGGCCTATCCCGGCGTACCTTCCGAGCAGGTGGCGAGCTTGGTGGCGCGTCCCCTGGAGCGGCTGCTCAGCGAGATCTCCGGGGTGGACAACGTCTTTTCGGCATCCCATCGCGGCCAGTCGATGGTGACCGTGCAGTTCGATGTCGGCGAACTGATGGAACCCTCGATCGTGAAGGTGCACGACAAGTTGATGGCCAACCGGGACCTGATGCCGCCGGGGGTCTCCGAGCCGATGGTGAAGCCCAAGGGCGCGGACGATGTACCGGTGGTGACGCTGACCCTGTGGTCACACGAGGTCGACGACGCGATGTTGCGTCAGATCGCCCTGGATTCGCTGCAGTACCTGAACGAGGTCCCCAACACCAGCCAGAGCTTCGTCGTCAGCGGTCGCGAGGAGATGGTGCGCATCGAGGCCCAGCCCGAGCGCCTTGCCGGCCACAACGTGACCATGGAACAGATCGCCCAGGCCGTCCAGGCGGCGAACTCGGAACGCACGGCGGGGACGATCGAAAGTGGCGCCAGCTACACCTCGGTGTACACCGGTTCATTCCTGCGCGATGCCGAGGACATCGGTCGGCTCCTGGTCACCGTCGATGACGGCCGGCCGGTGTACATCCGGGACGTGGCCGAGGTCACCTATGGCCCCGGCGAGGTCAGCCGGTTCGTCCACTACTACACCGGCGTTGCCGGCGATCAGCCGGACGCGGCACCGGAAGGCGCGGCTGCGGTCACCATCGCCATCGCCAAGAAGGAAGGCAGTAACGGCGTCGCGGTGGCCAATGGCATCCTCGAACGGCTGGAGACGCTGCGCGGCCAGGTGATTCCGGATAACGTCGAAGTGGCGGTCACCCGCAACTACGGCCAAACCGCCAACGCCAAGGTGAACGAGCTGATGTTCAAGCTGTTCATCGCGACCGCCGCCGTGACCGTTCTGGTGTTCATCTTTCTGGGGTTGCGCGCCGCCGCGGTGGTCTTGGTGGTCATCCCGGTCGTGCTGCTGTTCACCATCTTCAGCGCCTGGTTGCTCGGGTACACCATCGACCGCGTCAGCCTCTTTGCCCTGATCTTCGCCATTGGCATTCTGGTCGATGACGCCATCGTAGTGGTGGAGAATATCTATCGACGCTGGTTGATGAAGGGCGAGATCGACACCGAGACCACCATCGCCGCTGTCGACGAGGTGGGCAATCCGACCATTCTGGCCACCTTCACCGTGATCGCGGCCCTGCTGCCGATGGGTTTCGTCAGCGGCATGATGGGCCCGTACATGCAGCCGATCCCGGCGCTGGGTTCGGTGGCCATGCTGTTTTCACTGGTGGCGGCGTTCCTGTTCACGCCGTGGCTGGCCTGGCGCCTGCGCCCCTCGCTCGCGTACCTGCACCGCGCGGAGGCGAAGGAACACCGGCAAAACGAAATGATGGGCCGGATCTTCCAGAAGGCCATCCCGGGGCTGGTGAATAACCCGGTCTACGGCTGGGGCTTTCTGATTGGCATCATCGTGGTGTTCTTCCTGACCGTGAGTCTTTTCGTCAGCAAGGACGTATCGGTGAAGATGCTGCCGCTGGACAACAAACCGGAATTCAACGTCGTCGTGAACTTCCCGGAGGGGACCGCGCTGCCAAGAACCGGCACCCTGGCCCACGAGATGGCGACGGTACTGCGCGAGTTGCCCGAAGTGACCGCCGTTCAGTCCTATGTCGGTACCGCCTCGCCGTTCAACTTCAACGGTTTGGTGCGTCACTACTACCTGCGTCAGCATCCATGGCAGGCCGATCTTCAGGTGCAATTGGTCGACAAGGGCGATCGCAAGCGTTCCAGTCACGAAATCGCAGTCGCAGCGCGAGAGCTGCTGCAGCCGATGGCGCGGGCGGCCGGGGCCCGTATCCAGGTCGTGGAGATGCCGCCCGGTCCGCCGGTCCTGCAGTCGGTGGTCGCCGAGATCTACGGTCCCGATCCGGAGACTCGGCGACGGGTCGCCTTGGACCTGGAGCGGATGTTTGCCCGGGCCGAGCATCTCGACGATGTGGACAGCTACCTGCAGGCACCGTACGAGGTCTGGCACTTCAACGTCGAACGCGACAAGGCGCTGCGGCGGGGCGTGACCGTGGACGCAGTCAACCGTACACTGGAAGCCGCCGTCGGTGGCCAGATCATTGGTGATGTGAAGGCCCGATCCCTGGTGGAGCCACACCTGATTCAGCTGCGACTGCCGATGGCGATGCGCTCGGACGTCAATCGCCTGCTGCTGTTACCGGTGCCCTCGATGGCCGGCCCCGGTATACCGCTGTCCGAACTCGGCGAATTCGTGCGCATCCCGCAGGATGAGCCGATCTACCACAAGAATCTGCGTCCGGTTGAATACGTGACGGCCGAAACCGTCGGCCGACTGGCCGCTCCGATCTACGGGATGCTGGAGGTGGAACAGCAGTTGGCGGATTACCGCCTGCCCGGTGGAGGCGAACTCGAGTCCTATTGGATCGGTGCGCCACCGAATGACGGTTCCGTCGCCTTCGAATGGGGCGGGGAATGGACGGTGACCTATGAAACTTTCCGGGATATGGGCATCGCCTTTGCCATCGCGCTGATCCTGATCTACATGCTCGTGGTCTGGGAGTTCGGCAATTTCCTGTTGCCCGCCATCGTGATGGCGCCGATCCCGCTGACGCTGATCGGAATCATTCCGGGCCATTGGTTGCTCGGCGCCGAGTTCACCGCAACCTCGATGATCGGCTTCATTGCGCTGGCGGGCATTATCGTGCGCAACTCGATCCTGCTGGTCGACTTTGCCCGCCACGCGGTGGCGGACGGCCAAGACGTGATGGAGGCGATGGTCAATGCCTGTCAGGCCCGCACCCGGCCGATTCTGATCACCGCCTTTGCGCTGCTCGCCGGCTCCAGCGTGATTCTGTTCGACCCGATCTTTCAGGGCATGGCGATTTCCTTGATGTTCGGTACCATCGTGGCGACCTTGCTCACCTTGCTGGTCATTCCGCTGGGCTGCGTGAGCGCGCGGCACACGTTTGAATCCTGCCCGGTCGAGCCCGGCGCGGACGGCACTCTGACCGCCACGGGCCCGACCGGTTCGGCGGATTCGACGTCGACGAAGGTGATGACCGATCCGGATGGTGGGCCGGTCAGCCGCTTCCTCGGCTTGGCGGGGCTGTATTTGAAGTCGTTGCTGCAGAGTTTCATCGAGGGTGTGGTTCAGCTCCTGCGGGCCTTCGCCGCCCTGATCCTCCGCCTGGTCGGTGGGTCGGACCGTGGCGGGCGACCGCCGGGGCCCGGGACCGATGGCGGACCGGATGCGAGTCCGCCGGGTGGTTCCGATCCGGGCCCCGGGGGCGCACCGCCGGCTCCCACCGAGGCTCCCGATACCCCATCGGCCGCAACGCCTCCGCCCACCAAGACAACACCGCGCAAGAAGCGCGCCGCTGGCACGCGCTCGGCGAGCCCAACGAAAACAGAACGCACGGGCGAGCCTGGCAAGAAGTTGCCCGAGGCCACTCCAGTGCGGCCGAAGGATACGTCTGCGCCGGGTGGAGAATCCCCGGGTCAGGCGCCCGAGACCGAGGCCGAAGCCAAGGGCAAGGCCCCGGCTCCGGGTTCGGCGACAAGCCCTTCCCGGCGCCGCCGGGGCATTCGTTTAAAATGATCGATCCACGTACGTTAACCACAAAGGAGAACGATCTATGAAGCAAAACTCCAACAAGCGCTTTGGCAAGTTCTCGCTGACCGCCCTCGCGGTAGCGACTACGCTGGCCCTCGCCGGGGTGGCACAGGCTGACGAAGCCACGATGGAAGGCGCCACTTCCGGTGCGCCCACCTTCGACCACGGCCTGTTGGCCTATGGCTACGGTGATCGTGGCCAGGGACGCGGCTTTTCGCACGGCGGAATGGATCAGCGGGGCGACATGTCCTCGGGCATGAGCTTCGGCGGGCGCTCCAGCGCCCGCGGCGATGGCTTTGGCCATGGGTATGGGCAGCCGGGATATGGCTATGGTCCCGGACCGGGCTATGGTCCCGGTCCCGGCTACGGCATGCAGCCGCACCCCGGCATGATGCAGCGCGGCCAGCCGGGTTTTGGCCCGGGGCCCTGGGCCCGTGACGGTGACATGCCGGAGATGGACGAGGAAGAACGGGAAGCGTACATGGCCGAGCGCCAGGAACGCATGGAAGCGATGATGGCCGAGCGCCAGGAACGGATGGAGCTGATGGAAGCCGAGCGCCAGGCCCAAATGGAGCAGATGCAGGCCATGCAGGAGGCCCGGATGCAGGCGATGGAAGCCGCACGTGAGGCCTATCGCGAGGCGATGGAACAGCAGCGTGAGGCCATGGAGCAGATGATGGAAGAGCGTCGCCAGGCGATGGAGCAGCGGCGTCAGGCCATGCAGGAACGCCAAGCGGCCCCGGCGAATGCCGAGGAAGAGAACAACGCCCAGGAGGACGCCCCGGCTGCCAACTAAAAAGCCGCAGCCGGGCCCGGTCGATTCCGCTGGGGTCGTCCCGGGTCTGGCGGGTGAGCCCAAGTGATCAGACGTTCGCTAGTGAGTCAGTACACGCAACGGGCGCCGGGCTGGATCCTGGTGCTCAGCGTGCTCGCCTTGCTGTTTGTTGCGGGTCCTCTGGATGCACGCGAGCGCAACCCGTGGGCGACGCCGGAACAGCAGCGCTCCCCGCCGCCGAGTTTTCAGCAGCAATGGGAGTGGGACGACTACCGATCGCATCGGGACGAATTCTCGGGGCACCGGGAGAGTGGCAGGGCGCCGGCTGGGGGCCTGTTCCCTCCCCGGGGCTATGACCCGACCCAGGATGATCGCCGGCGGGATCAGGATTGGCGGGATCGGCGATCCGGCGATGTCCCTCGGAGTGCTCCGAGTCCGCTGCCCCATGGCCGTTCCGTTGGTCCGGCGCCTCCGCATTGGAGCACGCCGGATGCCAGCGGGGGGCTTTACGGGTCTTCGGGTCTTTTTGGGCTCCCCGGGTCGAGCTATTCGGCACCGTGGTCGCCGTATGGCGGACCTTTGGGTGGGTATCCCGGTATGGATCTATTGTATCCAGGTAGTGGCCTGGGAGTTCCGGGCCTGGGATCATCGTTGTATGGGGCGCCCCCGGGCGGACTCCCGTTATACGGCCTACCCTACTAGAGAGTTTTGGAAACGATTTTGGCAATACCGTGCGCTGGCTGGTAGCCCTCTGGGTCGGCGCGCTAATCCAAAGAGGGCGAAACTCCATTGGAGGTCTACATGAGTAAGCTTGTTAAGGCAGCTGTTCTGGCCGCGTCCCTGGGTGCGCTTGCCGCCGTTCCGATGCTGGCATCGGCACAGTGGGGCGGTCCGGGTTGGGGCGGTCCGAGCTTCGGTGGTCCTGCCTACGGCGGTCCCGGCTATGGTGGCCCCGGCTACGGTGGTTACGGCCCCGGCTACGGCGGTCCCGGTTACGGGCGTGGCATGGGTGACATGTTCGGCATGGGCGATATGTTCAGCGACATGGACTTTGGCATGAGCGGTCGAAGCGCGACGCGCGGTCATGGTTATGGCCATGGTGACGGGTACGGCCACGGTTATGGCCATCCCGGCACCGGCGGCTACGGCCCCGGTTACGGCTACGGCCCTCGCTGGTAGGTCCCTGAGGAAGGTTACCTACCCGGTTTCGACCGGGTAGGTCGTTTTTTGGCGGTCGTTTTCGAGGTCCAGCATGCTGACAGTCATCGGCAACCTGAAGGGCGGTACCGGAAAAAGCACGGTTGCATTCAATCTTGCGCTTTGGGCACTCAACAACAAGCGCAAGGTGCTGGCGGTCGATCTCGATCCCCAAGCCACCTTGAGTGATGTTCTTCGGGTTCGCGACGAGGAGGGGTACCATCCAAGCCTCGCGCTGTCGCAAAGTCTGCCCGATGCATTAAATGTGCGGGACACCTTTGATGAAATCATCATCGATGTCGGTCCATCCGACCTCGAAGTGATGTATGCCGCGATTGTTGCGGCCGACCTGGTCGTCGTCCCGGTGCCCCCGAGCCAGGCGGATGTCTGGTCGACTCAACGTTTCGTAAAGAAGATCCTCGAATTGCGGGGTGAGCAGGAAAAACCCGATATTCTCGGTTTCATCAATCGCGCGGATACGCATCAGGCTGTTCGCGAGTCGGATGAGGCCTTTGGTGCACTCGGCATGATCGAGGGCATCCGAGCGGTACGCCCGCGCCTGCGGCAACGGATGGCTTTTCGCCGGTCGTTCAGTGAAGGGCTCGCGGTCTATGAGCTGGAGCGCCGCGGCAAGGCCGCCCTTGAATTGGATGAATTGGCCAAGATCATATTTCGGAAGCCACGCCGGTAGGCTCCGATTTCCTTCAAGCAAACACAAAAATCAGGTGAAACATGGCTGGAGCGCGCCGCCTTTTGAGTAAGTACTGGATCCTCATCGTGATCGTGTTGTGGGTGATCGCCTGGGCCAACCGGGACTGGTTGGCGAGCAACGACCATCCGGCGCCCGACGCCCCGGCGGAAGAATCGGTGGCGCCGTCGCCGGCCTTGACCGGGATCCCAGAGGCAACCGCCACCGCCGCGTCCGGTGAACCGGAGAAGGCCGAGGGCCCTGTGGAGGCCCGCGCCCCGGCGGAGGCCAGCGTTCCCGTGGAGGCCCGCGCCCCGGCGGAGGCCAGCGTTCCCGTGGAGGCCCGCGCCCCGGCGGAGGCCAGCGGCCCCGTGGAGTTCCGAGCCCCGGCGGAACCCAGCGCACCGGCGGAGGCGCGTGTCGCGACGGAATCCAGCGTTCCGGTGGAACCGCGTGCCTCGGCAAAGGCCCGTGTCCCGGCTGAATCGCCTCCCGAAGGCCTTCAGGTCACATCGCCCCCGGAGTCGGCACCCGCCCCGGAGCCCGTGGACGCGGTGGCCGCAACAGACACCCGCCAAGCCGAGCGCGCCGCTCCGGCGCCGCAGACGGGCGCGCGCGTGGCCGAGCTTCTCGCCCAGGCGCGTACCGCTCAACGGCAGAGCGGCCCGCGCGTAGCGGCGGATTGGCTGATCGCCGGACTCGGCGACATTCCGGCCGATGCGCCCGAGCGTGCCGACCTGTACGGCGAGATCGGCAACTTGCATTTGAGTATGGGCCAGTTCCAGGGGGCCCTGGCGGCCTATGACCTCGCGCTGGTGGCCTTGCCGGCCGCCGAGCGGGCGCAGATGCTCGGTCGCCTCGGGCCGATCTACGATCGTTACCACCCGTCCGGTCGTTCGTATCTCGAGCAATTCAGGTAGAATACGGGGCCTGCCTTTTTGTCAGTAGAACGCCGTGCCCCCAGCCCGCTATTTCAAGATTCGTCGTCCGGTGCAGTGCCCCCGATCGACTGAGGGCGTTCGCTCATGAGGCTGGTGCGCAATCTGCTGGCCCTGGTGGGGTTGCTGACCCTGATCACGGTCGGCTTCCTGATCCTGGCCTTCGAGCCGTACGTCAACAAGGCGCGCAGCCTGGACGAAGGGGCCTTGTCCGTGTACGCGGCCATGGCCCGGACGGTGCTGGATACCGGCGATTCGATGGAGGCCATGGTCTATCGGCAGCGAGTGGCCTCCGGCGATTCAGTGGCAGAGGTGCACGAACGGCTGGAACAGGCCTCGGAGGCGTTGGGGCTGTACGCGCTGGGCGAGCCAATGGCCGTGCATCAGCAGGTGCTGGTCGAGCGTGCCCACCGCTTTCCGTATCTGCAGGTCTACCTGTTTTGCGACCCGATGCTCGCCGCCGACCTGATTCGTCATAACCCGGCGATGGCGGCCTTCTTGCCCTGTCGGATCATTCTGCACCAGGATGATCAGGGTCATTTATGGGTGATGACACCGAATCTGGATCTGGTCCTTCATGGCGGCCGGCCGTTGCCCATCCTGCTGCACGAGCGCGCCCAGGGGTTGCAGTCCACGTTGCGGGCGATGGTCGATCAGGCGGCGGGCCATGGCGAGTGAACCGGGCGGCAGCATAGGCCCCTCCAGCGCCACCGGGGGCGGGTTCCACCCGTCCGGATCCGGCGAGCCGATAGAACGCGCCGTTCGCGGATCGAATACCGCTCGATCGGGCGTGACGCTGCCGGGTCGGACCCAATCTTTTTGCGCGGGGAAGTAAACGATGAACGACTACGACTATCGCAATGATGCACGCGGCCTGGATCGGGAAGAGGAAGACGTTCGTTCGCGGCGCCTGCAAATGATTGTGTATTCCGCGTTGGTCGCCTTCGTGGTGCTGGCGGTTTACGGTTTCTGGCTGATTACCAGCCTGACTCGCGACGTCAGTCGGCTGGCAATCGAGATGTCGGCGATGACCCGCACCATCGACCGGGAGATGGCGGTGATGGCTTCCAAGATGACCGATATCGACGATCATATGCTTTCGATGAATCAAAATATGATGGCGATGAACCAGAACATCGCGATCATGACCGGGGACGTCGGGACCATGACGACCAGTATCTCCGCCATGAACACCAATATTCGGTCGATGGCCGCCGACACGACGACGATGGCGGGGTCCACCCTGAGCATGCAGCGGGACATGTGGAGCCTGAACCGAAACGTCGGCGCCCCACTCGGGATGATGAATTCCTTCAATCCCTTCAGCGGCAGCTCAGGGCCCTTCCCGGGCTCGCCTGCGCCGTATATGCCGCCATTCGGCGGTCACTGACCCGCCGCCATTCCTTGCCGTCCAAACACGGAGTCCGCATGTTCAATCGTCCAGGCACCCGCGTAACCCAGCAGCTTGAATTGCTGAATGATCGGCTTTCCGAAGAGAATCCGGCACTGGAAGGCGTCGTCGACCCCTTCCGCGCGCTGGATCGGATCGGGTATGGCGCCGGTCTGCTCGATCCCACCGAAGACTCCTATGCGTTCACCATCTCCTGGTGGCCGATGATCGCGGTCCTGGGGACCTTTTCTGCCGGCAAGTCGACGTTTGTCAACGACTACATCGGAACCTCCGTTCAGCGCAGCGGCAGCCAAGCCGTGGACGATCGCTTCACGGTGATCAGCTACGGCACCAGCGAGAAGGTCAAGGAATTGCCCGGGCTGGCACTGGACAGCGATCCGCGTTTCCCCTTCTACCGCGTAAGCAATGCGATCGAACGCCTCGGCGACGGCGGTGGCCGGACTGTCGACCATTTTCTGGCGATGAAGACCGTTCAGTCCGAGCGCCTGCGTGGCCGCATTCTGATCGATTCGCCCGGATTCGACGCCGACGAGCAGCGTGCGACCATCCTGCAGTTGACCGACCATATCATCGACTTGTCCGATCTGGTGTTGGTGTTCTTCGATGCGCGCCACCCCGAACCGGGTGCGATGCGCGACACGCTGGAGCACCTGGTCAACCGTGTGGCCGCGCGCAACGACTTCACCAAGCTGGTCTTCGTGCTCAACCAGATCGACACCACCTGGCGCGAGGACAACCTGGAGGAAGTCGTGGCTGCCTGGCAGCGTGCGGTGGTACGCCAGGGCAATGCCACCGGCCGTTTCTACTGCCTGTATAATCCCAGTGCTGCGGTCGAGATCGGCGATCCTCAGGTCAAGGCACGCTACGAATACAAGGCCGCGCGCGATCGTGACGAGATTCACGCTAAGATTGCCGAGATCAGTAGTTCCCGGTCCTACCGCATCGTCGGAACCATGCAGGCCATTGCCGAGGCCATGGAGGTCGACATCGCGCCGGCCCTGACCGGGGCGATGGCCCGCTGGCGGCGCCGCGTGTTGCAGGCGGACCTGGTGCTCATGGCCCTCGTGCTGGCGCTGGTGCTCTATGCTGCGCAGGCGATGACCGGTGGCTTCGGACCCTGGTTCGACGGCACGGTGCTGCAGGCCATGCAGGAGGCACCGGTTTTTTCCGTGCTGGGAATCCTGGTGCTGTTGGGGGTGCTGATCGGTATCCACGTGTTCAACCGCGGATGGCTGGCGCGCCGAGTGGCTCGAAGCCTGCCGGAGGAGACGGCTTCGGGCAATTGGCGAACCGCCTTCCTCAAAAACACGGTGATCTGGCGTTCGATTTTTCGCAGCGTCCCGGTGGGTCTGGGCGGACGCAGCCTGCGTCGCCTGCACAGCCTGCGTGACGAGGCCGAGGCTTATGTGCAGCGATTGAACAACCAATTCATGAATGAGTCATCCGCGGCGCCGGTCCGTGCCGAACATCCGGGCGATCGGGCGATCCCGAGTGCCGAGTCGACCGATGCGAAGAACGAGCACGCGGCCTCTCCGAGTCCCGCGGCCGCTTCGGACAGCCGGGGTTAACGCCGCCGGTCGAACCTCGAACCGTGGCCCGTAAATTGACCGGACCGAAAGAGAGCAGGTACATTTAAGGGTTTTTACATAGGCACCGCGCGGGTGCCGGGGGCGTAAAATGACAATACTCGCATGGATCATGTTTGTTCTGGCGATGGTGCTGGTTCCCGTTTCAGTATGGGCCAGCCTGGCCGCGCTGGGTGTCTGTGCCGGGTGTGCGGCGGTGCGCGACTGGCAGCGGGACCGCCAATTGCAGGCGCCACTGGACAAGGGACATTGATCACTGCCGGCCCTGATCGCGGGGGTCCTGCGCACCGGGACGTCCCCGGCCCAGCCCATTGTGGCGGGCCGGGGGGGTCGGGCCGGCGGTATGGGTTCCGCGCTTCTGTGCCTGCGCCGGTGGATTCTATTTGCTGAGAACGGGTCCGGCCTGGAGCCGATCGTCAAATCCGGATCCGCAAGCCCTTGGCGAACGCGGTCCGTAGCGGAACCGGGTCCGCGAACGACCCGCGGTTTTGAAACACCCGTGACGCTGGCCTGAAGCGGTCAACGTCATGCCATAAATCGACCTAGCTGGGGAAAGTGCATATGAGCGACACCAAGAAACTTGCGATCATCGCGACCAAGGGCAGCCTGGATTGGGGCTACCCGCCGTTCATTCTGGGCTCCACCGCCGCGGCCCTCGGCTACGATGTGGAGATCTTCTTTACCTTCTATGGTCTGCAGTTGCTGAAGAAGAAGCTGGACCTCCAGGTGAGCTCGCTGGGCAACCCCGGCATGCCGATGCCGATGCCGGTCCCGGTGCTGCTGCAGGCCCTGCCGGGCATGCAGAAGATGATGACCGTGATGATGAAGCAGAAGATGAAGGCCAAGGGTGTGGCCAGCCTGGAGGACCTGCGTGAGTTGTGTCAGGAGGCGGAGGTCCGGATGATCGCCTGCCAGATGACGGTCGACCTGTTCGAGATGGATACCAACGAATTCATCGACGGCGTTGAATATGCCGGCGCGGCGGCGTTCTTCGAGTTCGCCGGCGAATCCGATATCTGCCTGTTCATGTAAGCGTCATCCGCCCCGTCGAGCGTTCGGCGGGGCGGCCGCAGTGCCGGATCGCGATATCGCCCGATTGCCCCCTGCGTTCGGCGCGAAGGCTCACCCGAAATCTCGGGAGCGCAAGGCCAGGGTCCCCAGCCAGTCGCTGCGGTCCTGCAACTGCCGTGCGATCAAATGGGTCACCCCATCCTGTTGCTGGACCTCGCCGCTGACCTCCAGCAGCCGTGCCTGGAGCACGGCCGCCCGCGTTTTCGCCACCAATGCGGGCCAGACGATCACGTTCAGCGTGCCGGATTCGTCTTCCAGAGTCAGAAAGACCGTGCCCTTGGCCGAACCGGGCCGTTGCCGCGTGATCACCAAACCGATATAGCGTCGCCCCGGCCGCGCACCGCCGGCGATCAGGGCCCGGGCGGTGGGATAGTTCGGAAATCCCGGTGTGCGGCGTAACAGCGCGAGCGGATGCGGGCCCAGCGTCAGCCCGGTGCTGGCATAGTCCTGCAGCAGATCGTCCGTCGCGCTCGGCACGGGCAGCAGCGGGTCCGCGGTCACTGGCGGCGCGGCCTCGAGGTGGGCGAATAGGGGCAAGGGCGCCTCCACGGCCTGAGTGACCCATTGGGCCCGGTGGCGATGGCCGGCAAGGCCGGCGAGGGCGCCGGCGCGGGCCAGCCGCGCGGCCTCGCCGCGACCCAGGCCGGCGCGGGTGATCAGCTCCTCGACCGTCCGGAAGGGCCGCTCGGCGCGGGCCTCGACGATTCGGGCTGCGCTCGCGGCCGCCAGGCCACGCACCATGCCCAGGCCCAGACGCAGGGCCAGATCGTGCGTGCGTCGACGGGCCGGGTGGGCTTCGAGAGCACACCCGAGCTCGCTGGCGCTCACATCCACCGGCTGCACGACCACGCCATGGGCTCGGGCGTCGCTGACGATCTGGGCCGGGGCATAGAAACCCATTGGCTGACTGTTCAGCAGCGCGCAGGCGAAGATCGCCGGTTCATGGCACCTGAACCAGGACGATACATACGTGATCAGCGCGAAGCTCGCGGAATGCGACTCCGGAAACCCGTATTCGCCAAAGCCCAGGATCTGCCGATCGATTTGTTCGGCGAAGGCCTGCGGATAGCCGCGCTCGCGCATGCCATCCAACAGCCGCTGGCGGTACTCGGCCAGTCGGCCGGTGCGGCGCCAGGCGCCGATCGCCCGGCGCAGGCCGTCGGCCTC